>Ga0326727_10002533_pt1 | contig 61856 bp, 50 predicted proteins | sample MB2enrmetagenome_FD_207643 | JGI IMG/M metagenome (GOLD analysis project Ga0326727, IMG submission 207643) | Lab enriched peat soil microbial communities from McLean, Ithaca, NY, United States - MB29MY | ecosystem: Environmental > Terrestrial > Soil > Wetlands > Peat | place: USA: New York...
AGCTCTCGGCTCTCGGTCCTCGGCTCTCGGCAAAACGGATACCAGCAACAAGCCACAAGCAACAAGCCAAGAGGCAGCTCTCGGCTCTCGGTCCTCGGCTCTCGGCAAAACGGATACCGGCAACAAGCCAAGAGGCAGCTCTCGGCTCTCGGTCCTCGGCTCTCGGCAAAACAGATACCAGCAACAAGCCAAGAGGCAGCTCTCGGCTCTCGGTCGTCGGCTCTCGGCAAAACGGATACCAGCAACAAGCCACAAGCAACGAGCCAAAAGGCAGCTCTCGGCTCTCGGTCGTCGGCTCTCGGCAAAACGGATACCAGCAACAAGCCAAGAGGCAGCTCTCGGCTCTTCCCGCCTTACGCGGGATCGGCTCTCGGCAAAACAGATACGAACACCAAGCCACAAACAAAAAGCAACAAGCAACGAGCCTCAAGGCAGGAGCCATAAGCAACAAGAGCGTGTTTCATAAATGCCACGGGCCAGGTTGCCAAGGCATTCCTCAGCGGCTAAAGCCGCATACATGGCCGCTGGAAACGGCACGGCTGAAGCCGTGCCCTTCCGAAACCTATTTTTGAAACACCCTCAAGTCGCAAGTCAGAACAAGAACCATCGTCTGACAGCCGAGAGCCGAGAGCCGAGAGCCGAGAGCTGCTTTTTTGTGGTACAACTTAGCATTCCGTGCATTGCAACGTGGTTTTACTGGCCGCTTTTGGCTTGTTGCTTGTGGCTTGTTGCTGGAGGAATCAATGGCGCAGCCGGGTCATGCGGTGATGGCCGTTGGCAGTGGTGGAGAGTTGGGCGGAGTCCGCCGGAACCTTGGCGTGCCCCTGGCGGTAATACTGGCGGGGGCGGTATGGTTTATGGCTGCTCCCAAAGGCCTTTCGCTGGAAGGCCAACGCGCTTTGGCATTGTTCGCCGGCGTCTTTGTGCTGTATCTGACGGAAGCCATCCCCCTGGCCGTCACCAGCCTGATGGTGGTCCCGGCAGCGGTGTTCATGCACGTGGCCAACGTCCGCGTGGCTCTGGACGGTTTCTCTTCGGCGTCCACCTACCTGATTGTCGCGGCTTTTATCCTGGCTACGGCCATGGTTAAGACCGGGCTGGCGGAGAGGATTACCTACCTCATTCTTTTGAAAACGGGCTGTTCTCCCGCCCGAATTACGCTCGGGGTAACGCTGGCCAATATTGTTCTGGCCTTTCTTGTGCCCTCGGCTACGGCGCGGACGGCCCTGTTGCTGCCCATGTGCCTGAGCATCCTGAGCCTGTTCGGGTCCGGCGGCCGTTCGAAATTCGCGGTCAGCCTGCTATTGATCCTGGCCTTTACCAATGCCACCATCGGCGCTGGAATCCTGACGGCCACGGTGCCCAATCCGGTCACGGTCGAGTTCCTGGCCAAGACTGGACGAACGGTTACCTACACCGACTGGCTGTTGTACGGGTTTCCCCCCGCCCTGCTTATGACGCTTCTGACCTGGTGGTTTGTGCAACGCATTTACAGGGAGAAACGCGACGACTTGCAGGAGGGAGTCGACCGCATCATTCGCGAAAAATTGGCGGCCATGGGGAAGACAACGCCGGCCGAATGGCGGGCGCTGAGCGTTTTCCTGCTGGTGACATTGTTGTGGGCGACGCAGAACTGGACCCGGTTCGATACCACCGTGGTCGCCCTGTTGGGCGACTGCCTGCTTTTTCTGCCTGGTTTCGGGGTGCTGGAGTGGGGCGATGCGCACAAAGGGGTTTCCTGGCAGGTGGTGCTGGTATGCGGGGGCGGGGTTTCCCTGGGCGACATTCTGATGCGGACGGGCGCGGCCAAGTGGGTGGCGGTTTCCATTTTTCGCTTGCTGGGCATTCAGGGAGCATCCACGCTGCTGATTCTGATCGTCGTCATGTTCATCTTGCAGTACATGCATGTGCTTTTCGTGGGCACCACGGCCATGGCGACCGCTATCTTGCCCATCGTGCTGGCCATGGCGGAGGCGGCCCACGTGAATCCGATGGTATTGGCCCTGCCTGCCGGCATGATCGTGGGAGGATACCCACTGTTGATGTTCTACAACACGCTACCGAACATCATTGTGTATGGCACCGGCAAACTGCGGGTGGGGGATTTCCCCCGGGTAGGCGTGCCCTTGTGCGCGGCAGCGTGTATCGTCTATGCAATATGCGCGGCCACCTATTGGCGGTGGCTCGGGTTGTTCTAGGGTCCTTCGCAGAGCCCCGAAGCCTGGATTATTCATCAGGCATGGTTGTCATCCTGAGGCTCGGCCGCGTTTCTTGCGGCCGAGTCGAAGGATCTATGCATTTTTTTTGCATGCGCGGTGCGATTAGAAAAATACATAGATCCTTCACTGCGCACCCGCCCCGGCCCGCAAAAAAAGCGGGCCGGAAGAAGACGGCGGGCGCTGCGTTCAGGATGACAATCGTGGGTGATGGGGGGGTAGCTTGGCCGTTTGGGCTACGTCCTTGCGCCCGCATTCGCGGGCTAAAATAGAGGACTGGTCAGGAGGCTCTATGGCTTCGGTCACCGGGGTACAACACCCCGCAGGGACGGAACACACGACCGCTCGCGATGGCAGGAGCTGGAAGATTGGCGCGTGCGTGCTGGTGGCGGTGATCATGCTCCTGTTGCGGCCTCCGGCGGGCTTGAGTGTTGCGGCGTGGCGGCTGCTGGCCGTCTATCTGGCGGCTATTGTGGGTCTGATTTTACGGCCGTTTGATGAAGCCGTGGTTTTGCTGGGAGTGATCGGGGTTGCGGGGGTGACACTCGGCAACGTAGGCGGCCTGCTGAGCGGTTATGCCAGCGGGACAACGTGGCTGGTGTTCTCCGCATTCATGATTGGCGCGGCCTTCATTTCCACCGGCCTGGGCCGCCGGGTGGCTTACATACTGGTTTCCAAGCTGGGCCGCACTACCCTTGGCTTGGGATATGTAGCCGCATTCACCGACCTGGTGATCAGCCCGGCTACTCCTTCCAACACAGCGCGCACCGGCGGGATGGTATACCCGATCTTCCAAAGCGTGGCCGTGGCCCTGGATTCCAATCCGGGACCCACCTCGCGCCGCATTGGCGCCTATCTTACGATGGTCCTGTACTACACCAGCTTTACCACGGGATATACCTTCCTTACCGCCATGGCGCCCAACGCCCTGGTGCTTGCCTTCGGGCAAAGTATTCTCAAGATCAAGGTCGATTGGCTGTTGTGGGCGAAGGCCTCGGTAGTTCCCGGCTTGGCTACTTTGCTCGCTATTCCGCTGGCGGTGTACCTGTTTTTTCCTCCGGAACTGAAGAAGATCGACCATTTGACGCTCGCCAAAAATGGGCTAACGGAGTTGGGCCCGATGTCGGGGAAGGAAAAGATCCTGGCGGTATTGTTTGTCCTGGCTATTTCCGGCTGGGCTTTGGGATCGCTCTTCAAGATCGATGCCACCGCCGTGGCGATTGCCTTTGTCGCCGGTTGCCTGCTCACCGGGGTGGTTACCTGGGACTCCATTCTTAAATCCAAAAGCGCCTGGAGCACCCTGATCTGGTACGGCGGCATCATCGGCCTGGCCGAGACCCTGGCCAAGGCGAAGTTCTTCGATTGGCTGGCCAAGCTGATTGGCAGCCACGCGAGTTTCGTCCACTTCCACTACCTGGTGGTGATGGCCGCACTGGTTTTCGTCAGCGTGGCGGTGCGATATGTGTTTGCCTCCATGGCGGCCTATGTCGCTACGATGATTCCGGTCCTATTCACGATAGCGGCGGTGGCCAACGTTCCCGTCCTGCCGTTGTTCTTCCTGATCGCGTTCGCTGCCGGGTACGGCGGCATGCTGACCCACTACGGCGGGGCCTTGTCGCCGGTCTTGTTCGGAACCGGCTACGTGGATCAGAAGACCTGGTGGAGATTGGGCGCAGCCATGGCGGCCGTGAGCTTCCTGGTCAATTTCGGCGTCGGCCTGCCCTACTGGAAGCTGATCGGGCTCTGGTAGAACAAGGCAGCTCTCGGCTGTCGGCTCTCGGTCGTCGGCCAGAAAAGTTCGTGCGTGTTTCTCCGTTCGGGTTCTTGGCTTGTGGCTTGGCGCTTGCGGCTTGTTGCTGGTATCTGCTTTGCCGAGAGCCGATCCCGCAAGGCGGGAAGAGCCGAGAGCTGCCTTTTTTACTTGCCCCGAAACAGAAATACCAGCTCAATCACCAAGATGACGACGACGAGTAACTCCAGCACGAAAGCGCGGCCCTGTTGGAATTGTTCCACCAGGAATCCGTAGAGGCGGCGGGCAATTTCCAGCTTCCCATTGACGAGGTTCTTGTAATCGGGGACTCCAACCTTCAATGCCGCCAGCCGGTAAAGGCGGGCGGAGAACATGTCACTGAGAAACTTGATGGCATTGTCGACCCGCTCGGCGAGTTCGGTCACTTCCACCGTAACCGCATTGAGCCGCGAGGCGGCTCGGGCCAGGCGCCAGCGCGCCAGAATGCCGGTGCCACGGGCCAGCAGGCGATGCACATCCGCCAGTTCGCGCGTCAGGTGGTTGTCGTAATGCCGGAACTCCAGCAGTTGGGAATTCGCGTATTCCACCATTTGGATGGTGGTCTCTGCGCCGGCGGGCGAATCGTAGACAAAAGCCGCATTCCAGCCGATCACGGCAACATCTTTCGGGTAATACGACATGGAAGCCTGCAGCGCTTCCGCCTGCTCTCCGGGGGAGAGCGGCGCCAGCTCGCCCCGCACCGTCTGTGCGATGCGGCTGCCATGGGTGGCCAGCAGTTCGGCGGCGGTGGGCTCGCCGGCAATCGAGGTGAGTAGAAAGACGAAATAATCCTCGTTAAGCCAGTCGGTATAAGGTCTGACCAGGGCGGACGCCACCTGCTGCCGGCGGTCGCGCGCGATACGTGCGGCATGCCGTTCCAGTTCTGTTCCCGAGATCCAATTCGACGAGAGCTCGATTAGCTCCGGCCAGTTACCGCAGAAGGGACGTTGAAAGAGAATGCTGATAACGCCGTAATCGTAATACTTGGCTTGCGCTTCCAGACGTTCCCCGTTGTCCAACAGGAGAGCCGGCAGCGGTTCGACCACCGGTGGGCGCTCGACCACGACTTGCGCCGCCGCCGGGTGCTTGAACGACGGACGCTGGCGCTGGGCGGCAAACAAACGTTCGCGGAGTTCTTCAAGTTTGATCTCCTCGCAAACGTCGTACAGCAACATGGCTTGTACTGAACCCTGTAGGGTAACGTCTGCCATCTTTCCCCTCGCGAACAGTAAACCACAAATTACCGTTTCCCGTTACCCGTTACCCGTTTTCCGTTACACAAACCAGCATGCCCTCCGTACGGAAAACGGGTAACGGGGAACGGGAAACGGTTTTAAGTGGTCATGCCGGCCCGGCAACGGTAGAATGCCTTTATGCCGTTTCGTGTAGCCGGGATACCACAAGGATTCAAAAAGACCAGCAAAGCGCCCCCTCCGGAAGAGACCTTCGAAGAGGTTGCGTATCTGAAGGCGCTGGGCGAAAAACAGCGGCTGGTGGCCGTCAAGTTGATGGATAGGGAAGTAGTGCGCGGCTGGATCGAGTACTACGACAAGAACATGATCCGGCTGACGCGCGAAGGTGCGCCTAACCTTTTCATCTTCAAACACGAGATCATGTACATTGCCGAAGAAAGCTCGCGCCGTCCGCCGCGGACTTAGCCAACACCCACCACAGAGGCACAGAGACACAGAGAGATTCAGGATTTTGGAATTTGGATTCGGGATTTCCAATTCGCAGGCGCGCGGCTTTACCTGGCGCCAGTGGGCTTAGGCGAGAGGACCGAACTGCCGATCCCTCCCCTTCGCTTTCGCTCAGGGTCGGGATGACAAAGGCGCTTTGGTTGCTGCTCTGTGTCTCTGGGGTTAATTCAAATCCTGCCCATACGAAAGCTTGCCCGTGAGCGCAACTGATTTTCTGCCGAAAATGCAAATTATCGCGCGCGAAGCTGGAGCGCTGCTGATGGACTATTTCCGCCAGCGCATTGGCTTTGAACTAAAAGGCGCTGCGGACCTGGTCACCGCGGCCGACCGGGGTTCGGAGGCGCTGATTGCGCGCCGCATCCACGAGAACTGGCCGGAACACGACCTGCTGGCCGAAGAAGGGACACGGCGCGAAACCGGCAGCGCTTACCGCTGGCACGTCGATCCCCTGGACGGAACCACGAACTTCGCGCATGGCTATCCCGTCTTCTGCGTTTCGCTCGGCCTGGCTCATCGCGACGAGTTGATCGCCGGTGTTCTTTACGACCCATCGCGCGATGAGCTCTTTGCTGCGGAGAAGGGAAGCGGCGCCACGCTCAATGGCAATCGCATTCAAGTATCGAAAGCCAAAAAATTGGCGGAAGCCCTGCTGGCCACCGGCTTTCCCAGCAAAAAACGAAACGAAAATCCCAACATCTACTTCTACCATCAGCTTACTTTGCGATCGCACGGCTGCCGCCGTGCCGGATCGGCGGCCTTGGATCTGGCTTATGTGGCCTGCAGCCGCTACGATGCGTTTTGGGAATTCAATTTAAATCCGTGGGACACCGCTGCCGGCGTTCTGCTGGTTCAGGAGGCCGGCGGCCGGGTAACCTGCTTCGACGGCAGCCCGTGGCGCATCACCGACAGCCGGGAGACGCTGGCTACCAACGGCCTCATTCATGACGAATTGCTGGCCGAGTTTAAGGCGATTTTCCAGGGCCGCGGCCTGGAGCCCTTGCCCTCGCCATTGGAATACGCGAAGAAAACCCAGTAAAACCGTTACCCGTTCGGGCGAGTTCTCAGTTTTCTCGGTTCTCAGTTCTCAGAGGGCCTAAACCGTCCTCCGTTCCCGTTTTCCGTTAGACCGCCGCTGTAAGCGCCACGCGCGAAGCGTGGCGCTGGCGTCCTCGCCCAATGTCACTTACTTTGTTCAGGACTGCGGTTAGGGTGCAGATCCAGCGCACCTGTAATCTCCGCGTCACCCCCAAAGGGCAATGGCACATAGGGCCGAAATGCATAGATCCTGAGCCACGCGCCCGGACGGATGGCAACTGTCCAAACTATTGGGGGCGCGTAGCTCAGGATGACAGACGTTGGAGGGTAGCGGGTTGCTGCTTCTGAGGTGAAACGGGTAATGGGTAATGAGGAACGGGGAACGGATAGGCTTACCCGTAACTCAGCGCATCTAAACTACGTTGGCCCGGGTGAATTCTTCACGAGGACACTCCATGACTTCTCTTGACGATCGCGAAATCCGAAAGCGCCCTGACCGTGTGCGGTTGAGCGGCCGGATTCTGTTCCTCACCGCAGACCCTGAGCTCATCAAGCGGCAATTGGCGGGCGAAGACCTGCCGTGGGACGTGCAACATCCGGACCGCAATCCCAAGTTGCGCGATGATATTTCCACCGACGAGATCACCCCGGCGCACATCTGCTTCTTCTTTGATGAGACTTTGGGCGAGTTCCCCTATACCGGTTTGAAGTGCGGCGCCGAGGCGCCCATCAAGCGGGGCGACGTGAAGCGCGGAGGATTTGTCTGTGCCGTCAGCGGCAAGCGGCGGGGCAAGGGCTCCAGCCGCGAGCAGTCTCCCTATGCGGAACTTTGCGCGGGCATTCAATTGGTAATTGCCGAAAATATCGAGCGTATTTATAAGCAGAACTGCCAAAACCTGGGAGTGCTTACCGCAACCGACTTCGGCTTGATTAAGCGGCTGCGCCGGGGTGAGGAAATTCCGTTAAGCGAATTTACCCGGGGCGAGGACGAGATTACCCGGCAAATTATCGAGTACGGGGGGTTGTTCCCGTTCAATGTAGCGCGCCTGCGGAAACAGGTATTTCTGCCTGCGATTGATACCCGTTCCCGGCCTATGACCGTGGCGGAAAAGATTTTTGCCCGCCACATGATTAACTCCCAGGGGGAAGCAGGCCTTGCCGCCGTGAAACCGGGTGATGCGGGGTTTGCGCGGGCCGATCTGCGTTTCAGCCACGAGTACGTGACCCCCATGGCAGCCATCTTCTTCGATCAATTGATGGGTAAGGACGCGCCCGTCAACGATCCCGGCTCGATCATCTTCTTCCGCGATCACCTGACCTTTCTGGACGAGGTCTTGTCGGAAGAGAAGCGCAAGATGGGGCTGCTGGACTTGGCCCTCCAATTGAAATTGAAGCAATCCGACTTCGCGGGTTCACGCGGAATCCGCGTGCATGGAGAACTCCGCGACCGCAAAGGTTCCGAGGGCATTTGTCACTCCATCATGCTGGAAAGCTATGCCTTGCCCGGGCAGTTGATTGTGGGATCGGATTCCCATACACCCCATTCGGGCGCCATCGGCGCGGTGGCCTTTGGCATCGGCACGACGGATGTCTTTAATTCCTGGTTTACCCGCGATGTTCGGGTGAAGGCGCCCGAATCGGTGCGGGTGATCGTGCGGGGCCGGCGGCGCCCCAACGTCACCGCCAAGGACTTCATTCTGAAAATTCTCAGCCTGGAGTATGTGCGCAGCGGCCAGGCGCTGGCCAAGGTCATTGAGTATGCCGGCGAGGCAATTGCGGAATTGAGCGTCGATGAACGGGCCACGATGACGAACATGGCGGCGGAGATCGGTGGCTTTACCGGCATCGTGGCGCCCGATGGACGCGTGGTCGACTTTCTGGTCAGCCGCCGGGGGATGGCGCGCGAGCGGGCTGAGACGTTGATCCAGGGACTGGCCAGCGATCCTGGCGCCGAATACGCGCACGTCATTGAACTGGACGCGGCGGAAATATACCCGATGGTGGCAACGCCCGGGGATCCGGGTAACGGCAAATTCGTGCGTGACCTCACGGTTCCCATTCCCGTCGAAATCGCTTATGGCGGCACCTGTACGGCCGGCAAGAAGGAAGACATGGACATGTACGCGGGGGTGCTCGCCGACGCCCTGCACCGCGGCCGCCGCGTGGCCCCAACCTGCCAGTTCTTTATCCAGTTCGGCTCCCAGGAAACGCGCGATTATTGTATTAAACAAGGATATCTGGAGATATTCCGCGAGGCGGGCGCCAAAGTTATCGAGCCCAGTTGCGGCGCCTGTATCAATGCCGGTCCAGGGGTAAGCACCCGTTCCGATCAAATTGTGATTAGTGCGCAGAACCGCAACTTCCCCGGGCGTAGCGGACCGGGCCAGATGTATCTGGCTTCGCCTCTCACGGTTGCCGCCAGCGCGGTGGCCGGATACGTAGTGGAATATGTTCCCGCCGCGGAAGGGGAAACGGCTGCGGAGAATGCGGGGAAAGACGCGCAGCCCGAGCGGCTCCGTTCCTGACGGCCCTGGCCGGCGCGAAAGCGCTCTCATGGCTGTGGTATAAGGAAAGCGGCCAAGACTCAAGGTAGAGCGCCGAAAAGCGCCGTCCCCTGTGGCAATGTAGGATTTTTGCTAGAATTTTCTTTGTCCTAGCATTGGCCAGGGGTCCGCTGTAGCGTACTCCAAGGGAGCGAGAAGATGGCTTACGTGATCGCCGAACCGTGCATCAACACCAAGGATACTGCCTGTGTCGATGCTTGCCCGGTAGACTGCATTCATCCGAAGAAGGACGAAGAGGCTTATGCCAAAGCGGAAATGCTCTACATTGATCCGGTAGAGTGCATTGACTGTGGCGCCTGTGTTCCGGTCTGCCCGGTATCCGCTATCTTTGCGTTGGATGATCTGCCGGAGAAGTGGAAGGAATACACCGAGAAGAACGCCGCGTATTTCGGCCGCTCCACGCCGTAAGTCCGCAAGGGCCTTCCCCGGTCGAGCGCGCACCGCCTGGTGCGCGCTTTTGTGTCTGTATACTTCTCCTGGAGAGACGGCTCAATTACAATAAAAGATCAGCTCCAAGCCAGGGTGGCGCTGTCGGCGTGCTTCAGGTTCCGTCCCATCCGCGGTTCCGGTCGTCAGGTTATGCCGCTGAAACAGTCGGAGGCGATCGTGCTGCGCAGTTGGCCGCTGCGCGAGGCCGATTTGCTGGTGAGCTTCTTTACGCGGTGTGAAGGCAAGCTGCGCGGCGTCGCGCGCTCGGCCAAGAAGTCGCAGAAACGCTTTGGCGGCGCCCTGGAACCGCTGACTACGGTGCGCCTCTACTGGGAAGACCGGGAAGGGCAAGAGTTGGGCCGCATCGATGCCTGCGAAGTGCTGACTTCGCCACTGAGTGAACGCGTGGATTATCCGCGGGCGGTGGCCCTGGCTCATGTGGCCGAAGTGCTGGACGAGTTGCTGCCGGACCGGGAGGTGAACGATGCCGTCTTTCGTCTCGCGCTTCTGGCGCTGGGCGCTCTGAGTCCCGGGGCGATTTGGGCGCCCCTTACTTATTTTGATCTGTGGATGGTCCGCCTGACCGGTTTTCTGCCCGAATTGGAGGGCTGCAGTATTTGCGGCGTGGCGTTGGAAAATGAAGCGGCCTACTTCCATCCGCTGAGCGATGGCTTGATGTGCGCGGCGGACAAGCGGCTGGCTTCGGCGGTATTGTCTGCCGATGGCCGCTTGCTGGCGGAAAAAATGTTGCGCGCTCCGCTGGCTCACTTTACCGGCCAGGAATGGCCGAAACTGCGCGGGGCAGACTTGCGGCGTTTTCTGGTGCAGCGGATGGAACGCCACACCGAGAAGAAGCTGGTTACCGCCGCGATGCTGGAGAAGCTGTAGGACAATTTGGGATTTAGGGAATTTGGGATTTGGGATTTTTGTTCGCTGCTGCTGCATTCTGCTGCCAGTCGGGGGTTGAAATCCTAAAGCCGAATTCCTAAATCCGAATTCCCGGTGGGGACGATTTGCCGAAACCGCTGACCTATCAAGAACTGATCTTGCGCCTCTCGCAGTTTTGGGCCGAGCACGGCTGTGTTCTGCAACAGCCCTATGACATCGAAGTTGGCGCGGGAACCATGGCGCCGGAGACCTTCCTGCGCGTACTGGGCCCGAAGCCCTATCACGTGGCATACCTGCAGCCTTCGCGCCGTCCCGCCGACGGGCGTTATGGGGAGAATCCGAATCGTCTTTATAAGCACACCCAGATGCAGGTGATCCTGAAACCCCCGCCGATTGCTATCCAGGAACTTTATTTGGAGTCCCTGGGCGCCATCGGGATTGATCTGCGCAAGCACGACATCAAGTTTGAGGAAGACAACTGGGAGTCCCCCACTTTGGGGGCTTGGGGCATCGGCTGGCAGGTAATGCTCGATGGTCTGGAGATTACTCAGTTCACCTATTTCCAACAGTGTGGCGGAGTCGATCTGGACCCGATTTCGGTGGAGCTGACTTACGGGATGGAGCGCATTGCCGCCTTTCTCCAGGACGTGAATTCCATCTACGACATTGTGTGGGCGTACGATCTGGCCAGCGGCAACCCGGTCACTTATGGGGATGTCCGGCTGGCCGACGAGCTGCAACTGTCGGTTTACAACTTCGAAACGGCCGATGTGGACAGGGCGTGGAAACATCTGGAATCGTACGAGTCGGAATGCCAGGCCCTGATCGATGGATATCGCGCGGCCTTCGAGCACGAATCCAGTGCCAGCCGGCCGGCCGCCGAGAAAAAGCGGTTTCCGCTGCTGGGAGCTTACGAGCTGTGCTTGAAGTGCTCGCATTTATTTAACATCCTGGACGCGCGCGGCGCCATTAGCGTGACCGAGCGGGTAGGAGTGATTGCGCGAATTCGCCAATTGGCGGTGGGCGTGGCCAAAGCCTGGATCGATCAGCAGGCAGCACTCAGCAGTCAGCAGTCAACAGTCAGCCAAATTGGCCCGTGAAGTTGAGGGACCCGTTCACCGCAGAGGACGCGGAGGACGCAGAGGAAAACTACGTCTTTAGTCTTTCCGTCGTTCTTGTTCCTCTGTGTACCTCCGCGTCCTCTGCGTACTCTGCGGTGAATAGGTTTTGCGGGCTTACTGAGAACCGAGAACTTTCTTAAATGGCAGATTTTCTCTTAGAGATCGGAACCGAAGAGATCCCGGCGCGAATGATCGACGCGGCGCAGGAGGAGTTGGGGCGGCGGGTCGCAGAGTTGCTTGCCCGGGAGCGGTTGGCGGAAAAGGCCGAGGTTGTCGCCTTGTCGACGCCGCGCCGCCTGGCCGCATTAGTTCGCGGCATGCACACTAAGCAGGCCGACGTCGAGGAGCAGATGGTGGGACCCGCGGCCAGCGTGGCGGCGAAGAATCCCAAGGCGGCAGAGGCGTTTGCCAGGAAAGCAGGCGTGCCGCTGTCCGAACTCAAGACCGTCGACACGCCGAAGGGCCCGTATCTAAGCGCAACCGCGGTTCGCAAAGGACGAGGTGCGGTAGAGATTCTGGCCGAGACCCTGCCGCGCGAGGTTGCGGGCATCTATTGGCCGAAATCCATGTACTGGCGGAGCAAGGGGGAACGCTTTGTCCGCCCGGTGCGCTGGCTGGTGGCGCTGCTGGATGGCGAGATCGTGCCCCTGGAATTTGCCGGCATTGTGGCGGGCGCCGAATCCCGGGGCCACCGGCAACTTTCACATGGGCCGGTTTTTCTGGAACGTGCCGACCGCTATGTCGAAGCCCTGGCGCAGGCCAGAGTGCTTATGCCGGTCGACCGTGAGCACGTGATCCGCAAAGCGCTGGATGCGGCAACCCGCACTATCCCCGGGGCGCGCTGGCGGGAAGACAAGGAACTGTTGCATACGGTGGTGAATCTCACCGAGTTTCCCGCGGTTGTCCTGGGCGGTTTTGAGGAGAGCTTCCTTACCCTGCCGGAGGAAGTTCTGGTGACGGTGATGCGCGATCACCAGAAGTACTTTGCGGTGGAAGACGCGAAGGGCAAACTGGCGCCTTACTTTCTGGCCGTGCTGAATACCGAAGGCGATCCGGACGGACTGATTCGCCATGGTAATGAGCGGGTGTTGCGGGCGCGTTTTCGCGACGCGCGTTTCTTTTGGGACACCGACCAGAAAACTCCGCTGAAGCGGCGCCTGGAGATGCTGCGCCAGGTTACCTTCCAGAAAGACCTGGGCAGTTACTACGAGAAGGCGCAGCGCATGGTGCGCCTGGCGGACTGGCTTGCTTCGCAATTGATAGCCAAGGGCAGCAACCTGGATCGTCTGGCGGTGAGCGAGGCGGCGCTGCTGGCCAAGACCGATCTGACCACGGAACTGGTCAAGGAATTTACCGAACTTCAGGGAATTGTCGGCGGACTCTATGCGCGCGCCCAAGGGTTGGCGCGACCGGTAGCAGACGCTATCTATCACCATTACGAACCGGAGTCGATGGAAGGTATGGTCCCGCCCACCCTGGAAGGCGCGGTGGTTGCCCTGGCCGATAAAGCCGATTCGATTGCCGGTATGTTCTCCCTGGGACTGCAGCCGACGGGGTCGAAAGATCCGTTTGCCTTGCGGCGGCAAGCCAATGGCATTGTAAAGATCGTCGCCGAGCACAAACTGCGGCTTTCCATTGCTCAGCTGTTTGGACAAGCGTTGCGGGGCTATTGGGACACAGAAACAGAAAAGAAATTCCCGTCCTCGAAAATCACAGGGGAAGGTATCGTGACGCTACCACCCGATCTGGCTCGCGTATCGGGCGTACGGGACCTCCTTTTTCCATTTATGCCGCAGCGCCCTGGTCAGATTCTCGATCTCGGATCAATCCTGGGCTTCTTCCGCGAACGTTTGGAATTTTACCTGCGCGATGGGCTGGGATTTGCCTATGATGTTGTTAATGCAGTATTTACGGCCGGGGCTGACGATGTCGTGGACGCCGTAGCGCGAGCCGAGGCGCTCGCGCGGGTGCGAGCCTCGGAGGACTTCGAGGCGATCTCAGTTTCTTTCAAACGCATGAAGAACATCCTCCGGCAGGCGTCGGAGGCGGGGAAATGGAACCCCGCGAACTGGGTTCCATTCGAAAAAATCATTGCTGACAGGGGGGAACCTGCCGAACAGGACCTGGCAGCACAGGCAGCGGCTGCCGCCCGACTGGTAGCCGAATTAACCGGCAAGGGCCAGTACGAACCGGCGCTGACGCATATCTCCAAGCTCCGCCCCGTGCTGGACACTTTCTTTGACAAGATCATGGTCATGGCGGAGGATGAGGCGGTGCGGACACGCCGCTTGGCCTTGCTACAGGGCCTGCTAAACGAGTTCTCGACGATCGCCGATTTCAGTGAGATCGTGACGGAGAAGAAGTAAGTGGAACTGCCCCCACCTTAGTCCGAACGGGCAATCGATGGGGCTCCTGCGCGTGCAAGCCACGCGAGTGGCGACTCAGGCGTGCAAGCCATGCCTGGGGAAAGAGGCCAGAATTCCTGTTTACCCGGTTTTTTTTGGCCGGAAGAGCCATTAGGGGTTCCCATTGGGGCCGCTTTTGGCGAGAATAAGACAGTCGGATTTCCCGTAGCAATTTTAGGGAGCGGGGCGGAAAGTGTATTCCGTCATTGACCCAAGAATGGCGGACGACATGGCTCCCGCCTTGAAGAGAATTAGCGTGCAACGCACGCGGGTGTAAGCGAAACGCTGGCGAAGCCACGATTCGCGTATAGTTCAGGTAATCGGTTCTATTACTACTTTTCTACTTCGATCGAGAGAGAGGTCACGATGGTCACAGCGCCAAAAACAGGTGTGAAGTATGTGTATTTCTTCGGCGCCGGTCACGCCGACGGCAATGGAAAAATGAAGGATGAGCTTGGCGGCAAGGGTGCCGGTCTGGCCGAGATGACTAATGCCGGACTGCCCGTCCCCCCAGGATTCACTATCCAGACAGATGCTTGCCGCGACTACATGCGCACCGGCAAGAGCTCCTCGGAAGTGGATGCGCAGATGGAAGAGGCCCTGGAGCGGTTGCAACAGCTACAGGGACAGAAGCTGGGCGCGGGCGACAATCCGCTGCTGGTTAGTGTCCGCTCGGGCGCGAAGTTCTCCATGCCCGGCATGATGGACACCATTCTTAACTTGGGCCTGAACGATCAGAGCGTCGAGGCTCTGGCCAGGAAGACCAATAACCCGCGCTTTGCCTACGATTCCTATCGCCGCTTGATCCAGATGTTCGGCAACGTGGTGATGGATATCCCCAAACACGCCTTCGAGCAAGTATTCGACGGCAAGAAGAAGCAGAGGAAAGCGAAGCTGGACACCGATCTGGATGCGGCCGCGTTGAAGGAAGTCGTGGTGGAATACAAGAAAGTGGTTAAGAAGCAGACCGGCCGCGACTTTCCGCAGAATGCGCACGAGCAGCTCGTCATGGCCCGTGATGCCGTGTTCCGTTCCTGGAACAACGACCGCGCCAAGCACTATCGCCGCATCAACAACATTTCCGATGACCTGGGCACGGCCGTCAATGTGCAGTGCATGGTGTTCGGCAACCTGAGCGAAACCAGCGGCACGGGTGTGGGCTTCACCCGCAACCCCGCCAACGGCGAAAAAGAGTTTTACGGCGAATTTCTGATGAACGCGCAGGGCGAAGACGTGGTGGCCGGCATTCGCACCCCTGTCCACATCGCCAAACTGCACGACATCATGCCCGACGTGTACAACCAGCTGCGGGACATCACCACCCGGCTGGAACGGCACTACAAGGACATGCAGGACTTCGAGTTCACCATTCAGGAAGGCAAGCTGTACATGCTGCAGACCCGGAACGGCAAACGCACCGGGATCGCTGCCGTGAAGCTCGCCATCGACATGGTGCAAGAAGGCCTGATCACCAAAGAAGAAGCCATCTTCCGCGTAGAACCCAACCAATTGTACGACTTCCTGGTGCCCCGGCTCGATGAAAAGGGAGTCAACGTCGAAGTGCTGGCTACCGGTCTGCCCGCCTCGCCCGGCGCTGCGGTGGGACAGATCGTCTTTACCGCCGACGATGCGGTCAAGTGGGCCAAGGACAAGAAAACGTCCGTCATTCTGGTGCGCGGCGAAACCACGCCCGACGACATTCACGGCATGGAAGTAGCCAAGGGCATTCTGACCTCGCGCGGCGGCATGACGAGCCACGCGGCGGTGGTGACCCGCGGCATGGGCAAGTGCTGCGTCGCCGGCGCCGGCAGTATCGCCGTGGATGACAAAAAGAAAGAAATGCGGGTCAAGGGCCTGACGCTGAAGGAAGGCGACTGGCTATCGCTGGACGGTACCACCGGCCGGGTCATTAAGGGCCGCCTGAATCAGTTGGAAGCCAAACCCGACGATCCCAATCTGGTCACCTTTATGGGGTGGGCCGAACCGTTCCGCAAAATCGGCGTGTACGCCAATGCCGATATTCCGCGCGACGCCAAGACCGCGGTTATGTTCGGCGCCGAGGGCATCGGTCTGTGCCGCACCGAGCACATGTTCTTCGCCGAGGATCGCATTCCCCACATGCAAGCCATGATCCTGACGGACAACGAAAAAGACCGCCGCGCGGCGCTGAAGAAGCTGTTGCCCATGCAGCGTTCCGACTTTGTGGGCATCTTCCGGGTGATGGACGGCATGAACGTCACCATCCGCACGCTGGATCCGCCGCTGCACGAATTCCTGCCCAAGCGGGAAGAACTGATGGCGGAAATCGCCGTGCTCGAAGCCACCAAGCCGAAGTCGCCCAAACTGAAAGAGAAGAAGGATCTGCTGAAGCGGGTCAACGAGCTGCACGAGCTCAACCCCATGCTGGGCCTGCGCGGTTGCCGTCTCGGTATCACCTATCCGGAGATCACCGAGATGCAGGCGCGCGCCATCTTCGAAGCCGCGGTCCAGGTGGAGAAGGAAGGCAAGAAGACCCATGCTGAGGTCATGATCCCGCTGACCACCAACTTGAAGGAAATGGCCAACCAAGCCGCCATTACGCGGCGGGTAGCCGAGGAGGTCTTCAAGGAGAAAGGCAAGCGTGTCGAGTACAAGGTCGGCACCATGATCGAGTTGCCACGGGCTTGCATCGTGGCCGACGAGATCGCCAAGGAAGCCGAGTTCTTCTCCTTCGGCACCAACGACCTGACGCAGACGACCTTCGGGTTCTCCCGCGATGACATCAACCAGTTCCTGCCGATTTATCTCGGCGATGGGATTCTGAAGCAGGATCCTTTCGCGGTGCTGGATCAGCAGGGCGTGGGTGAATTGGTCAAGATGGGGATCGAGAGAGGCCGCAAGACCCGGCCTGAACTGGAAGTCGGCATTTGCGGAGAACACGGCGGCGAGCCTTCTTCCGTCGAGTTCTGCGCCAGGAACGGCTTCACCTATGTTTCCTGCTCCCCCTTCCGCGTATTGACGGCCCGTCTGGCGGCAGCTCAAGCCGGCGCCAGCGATGCTCTCAAGGCGGAGGCGGGACGTACCAAGTAGAGTGGGATGAAGTCTTAGTTCCTATCCCATCAAGATCCAAGAGCCCAGCCGTATGGCTGGGCTCTTGGCATTGCCGTCGATTCCGCCTGGTTCGCAGGCTACATTCTTACACCTGCTTCGCGGACGCTGACCTGATCCTGTTGATACCAATCGGCGGCTGAACCGCCTGATTGATTCTCTGAATCTGCTGCAGCGTTGTCCCTGGAGCTCTCCAACTTGAACTGGCCCACAATCTGGTGCAGTTCAAGGGCGAGCTGCGAAAGATCTTCGCACGCTTTAGCCGATTGCTGTGCCCCGGCGGCGGATTCCTGGGTAATTTTTGCAATCTGTTCGAGATTGGTGTTAACGTGCTCGGCCGCGCTGGTCTGCTGGGTTGTCGCGGTGGCGATCTGCGTGATCATGTCACCGACGCGTTGAGCCGCTGCAATAATTTCCTCCAGGGAAGCGCCAGCCTTGCTGGTGGTTGCGACCCCGGCTTCCACCCGCTTGGTTCCGGTCTGCATCTGGGCAACGGCCGTACTCGTTTCCCCCTGGATCTGCTGGATCATCTCGGCAATTTCCTGGGTGGCGTCGCTGGTCCGTTTGGCCAGGTGCTGCACCTCATCCGCAACCACGGCGAACCCACGCCCCTGTTCCCCGGCCCGCGCGGCTTCGATGGCCGCGTTGAGCGCGAGAAGATTGGTTTGGGTGGCGATTTCGTCGATTACACCGACAATCTTGCCGATTTGGTCGGAATGTTGCCCCAGGGTCTGGATCTTCTGCCCCGTTACGCCCACCGAGTCGGCAATGGCGTGCATGGTAGCCAGAACCTCATTGACGATCTTCCCGCCTTCCTGGGCCGCCGCGGCGGCTTCGCGTGCGGAACCTGCCGCCTGGTTGGAATTCCCCGAAATTTCCGCTACCGACGACGTCATTTCCTGCATGGCGGTGGCGACTTGGAGGGTTTCGTTCTGCTGGGTAGAGGCCCCGCTCGACATCTGGGTGGCGGAGGACGCGATTTCTGCACTGGCGGCAGCCAGACGTTGCGTATTGTCCGAGACGCTGCGCATGACCTCCCGCAGCTTGTCCATAAACCGATTGAACCAATGGCTGAGCTCGCCGAGTTCATCCTGCGAAGTGAGGGTGATACGCTGGGTCAGGTCCCCTTCGCCGACAGCTATGTCTTTCATCCTGGCCACCACTTGGCGGAGATTCTTGATGATGGTCGATACCAGGGAGTAGGTGAGCACCGCTACTCCCAGGCAGGCGGCGAGCGCAGCGATGATCGTGATCCAGCGCCACCTGACAGCCGTCGAATATTGCTGGGAACTTAAGAGCTTTACGCGTCCATAGCACTTTTCAACTATGGTGTCGACCAGGTCCGTAGGAGGGCGGTCGATTCCCTTCACCCGGGTATCGGCCGCGGAAAAGTCCTTGCCCCCGCCGTTGGCGAATTCCGTCAACGCTGGTTCGTAGGCCCGTTTCATCTGCTCATGGGCCTGTTGGAATCACTCGACCAACTGCTGAACTTCAGGGTCATGAGACAGGCCTCGCAGCCGGTTCGCCAGGGCGGCGACTTCCTCCTGCTGGTGGTGGAAGTTATCCCTGTATTTCGTCAAGTTCTGCGGGTCGGAGCCGCGCAGCAGCGTGTCTTTCCATTCCTGGACTTCCTTCTTCAGGGTGACTTGCATCTGCCGGGCCAGCAGCGCCTGCTGCACTTCATCGGTAAGGATGGCGTTAAAGCGGCTGGTGAGGAATGCGGTTTGGCACAGAGAAATAATGGTCAGGCCAACGCCAACCGCTAAGCCAAGCGTTACCAATGCGTAAACTTTGCGTGCGATCGAGGGTTTCCCCATGTGTCTCCTGACAGCAGCCTCTGTTGCCCCCCCCAACTTTGGTTCTATGCCCTATCTGAACTCATCGGCGATCTTACTGCCGGCTTTAGCTTTAGCAACGACCCTTATGGGGTAGGACACTGGCGCGAAGGGAGGGGGACTAGGGTTTGGGGTGCTGAACGAAGAATCGCCACATGATCTCGGTGGCGGGCACGTGGTTGCCGCTCATGCGCACGCCGGGCCAGATATGGTGCCCGCCGCGAATCACATAAAGCGCTACACCGGCGCCGTTGGCACACCCCGAGTAGGTGTCGATGCGCAGTTCGGGCGTTTCCTCGTGCTCGGGAGGCATGGAGCAGCCGTCCTGCTTGGCCCAGAAGGCGACCGTCAGGAGCACCGGAGTGTCGGAACGCCGGGGGTCAAGCTGAAAGGGGCTTGCGCCCCCCTCAAACGGAACCAGGCGGTCGGCCGTCCCATGAAAAACGATGACGGAGACCGGGGAGGAGGGGTGGCAGGGAACGTTCTGGGCTCCCTCGACCGGAGCCACCGCGGCAATCTGATCGGAGAGCTCACAGGCGGCGCGATAGGACATCATCGCGCCGTTCGAGATGCCGGTTGCATAGATACGCTTAGGATCGACGGCATAGTCGGTTTGCAGCCGGTTGAGCAGCGCGCGCAAAAACCCGATGTCATCAACGTTGTTCTTCAGCGCGTACCCGCAGCAGTTGCCGGCATTCCACGTGGGGGCCAGGCCAAGCCGGCTCGTGCCGGTGGGATATACGGCCAGAAAATTCTCCCGGTCGGCCATCCGGCTCATCCCGGACATCCGGGCGACGCCGGCAGCGCTCTGGGTGGCGCCATGTAAGACCAACACGACAGGCACCCGTGTCTTGCCTGTGTAGCCTGGCGGCACATGGACGAAGTACGAGCGTGTCCGGCCGCCAACCTCAATGGTTCCGGAACGATCACCACTTCCGGCGGCGTGCGCAGGTAAGGGTTGGAATATCATGCCCGCGGCAATACTGACGATGAGCGCAGCTATTGCTGTCGAACTGGAAGCGAACCGTCTTGGCCGGGAGATCATGCGGTGGGTGCGAATTGTTCCTCAACCAGATTCTACACTTCACGGCTACCCCGGTTGACATCCTGAACCGGGCAGGTACACTGTGATCTCATCCCGTGCAGCGCAATGGCAGGCGAATCTACGGAAAGCGTGTGAGTAGATGATGAATGATGGAATCGGCCGGCGGACTTTTCTGAAAGGGGTAGCGATAACAGCGTTGAGCACAGCGGGTGCGGTCCCCCTGCTGGAAGCTTATGCCCGTACCCCCGCGGACCATGCGGGCGCTTCCGGCGATGTGCAGCCGGTTCCCAACTCGGCCGGAACGAATCGGCCGAAGCTCAAGGCGCCTCCGAATGCCTGCGACTGCCACATGCACATCTATGATCCGGAGCGCTTCCCATTCGCGGCTGCGCCCAACCTGGCAGCGATGATAGCGAGCCGGCACTTTACCGTGGCCACGGTCTCCGAATACCGGTTATTGCAGAAACGGAATGGGACCACGCGGGTGGTGGTGGTTACGCCGACCAACTATGTCACCGACAATCGGTGCACGCTCGATGCCGTGGCCCAAATGGCGCCCAACGCGCGCGGCATTGCTGTGATCCATCCCGACGTGACCGATGCGGAGTTGAAGCGCCTGCATGACGGGGGAATTCGCGGCATACGGTTTACCGTCTTTGATCCGGCTACGGCGGTGACCAGCATTGACATGATCGAGCCGCTCGCGAAACGCATCAATGAGCTTGGCTGGCATGTGCAGTTGCACATGCGGGGCGATCAGATTGTAGAAAACGCGGATATGCTGCTGCGCTTGCCCTCGCCGGTCGTGTTCGATCACATGGGGCGCATGCCGTTGCCCGCCGGTACCGATTATCCTGCCTTTAAGATCATTCTGCGCATGATGGATAAGGGACGCACGTGGGTGAAACTCGCCGGACCTTATCTGAATACCAAGATCGGCCCGCCCACCTATGCCGACGCCACCAAAATCGCGCAAGCCTGGGTGAAGGCCGCGCCGGAGCGGGTGGTCTGGGGAAGCGACTGGCCGCATCCTACAGAAAAGGAAAAGCCGAACGATGCCTTGATTTTCGACCTGCTCAGCGAATGGGCTCCCGACAAAAAAGTGCGCCATCGAATTCTGGTCGAGAACCCGCAGGCGCTTTACGGCTTTTCCGGATAACACCTAACGCAGAACCACAGAACCGAAGAAAACAAATTAGAGAAAAACAAATTTAGGAATTATTTTTCCGCCGTGCTCGGCGTTTCTGCGGTTCTGTGCTGGGTGTTTTTAGGAAACCGCCGCCAGACTGGTTCACTGTACGCGCTGCAAGCGTTCGATCAACTTCTGGGCCAGGTTCTCGTCCGACTCGGACCACAGGACCCGTCCGCTGATGCCGCAGTTCTTCTCTACGGCCATGGTGAAGGCGACAAGCTTCTGAACGTTCGCCCGGAAACGGCTTTCGGTAACAGCCGTCAGCTCCTGATCTTCATAGACGAAAGGGGTATCGAGGTCGAAGTCGACTTGCAGATGTCCGGCCTGCTGATAGCTCTGATCTTCGAACTCGGTGCCGTGGGCAATGAATGTTACCTGCACCGGCGAAGGCGCCAGATCTTCGCCTTCTCCCATCGGAATCCACAGATCCCAATAGGTCTCGAACACGTAAGCGTAATCGGAATGCGGAAATTCGCCGGCAATGATCAGCGCCTGGTCCGGATCGAGACCCGGACGGAAGCGGCGTTCCAAAACCGTGGGCTGGCCCCAACTTACCGGTTGTACCGCCAGGTAAGAAATGCCCGGACGATGGGCAGAGAAGGGAAACTGCCGCAAGACGGAAAGGGTACGGGGCATCATCTCCACTTCAGAGAAGCTCGGGAACCACAGACTTAGAAATAGTGCATCAGCCATTTTAAGGAAGGGCGCGACAGCCCTAGGAGTCTATTTTAGTGCGCGCGGGCGTCTCCGGTTTGTTTACAAGAGGTAAAAAAGCCGACGAGAACAGGATTGCGGACGGGCAACTCCGCTTGTAGTGGCTGCGTGAGAGTGTTACTGTCGCCAGAGCACCACCCAAATTGGTAGCGCTGCCGTGCCCTGGGGGCGGGCTGCAGATCACGAAGACGCGCTCGTCGGCGGGGACGCCGGCGCCACATTTCAGAGCACAAGGAGAATGAGATCATGTTGATCAAGGGATTGGTCGCCCTGGTTACCGGTGCGGGACAAGGAATCGGGCGGGCGACGGCCCTCGCCTTTGCCAGGGAAGGAGCGTCCGTGGTGGTAGCGGCGGACCTGAATGAGGATACGGCCAAGGCTACGGCCGACCTGGTGGCCGCCCACCCTGGGACGACCGGGGTTGGCCTCAAGCTCGACGTTTCCGACCGGGCTGCCGTGTTTGCTGCCGCACAATCGATCGTGGAACGCCATTCCCGCATCGACGTGCTGGTGAATAATGCCGGCATTTGCCAGGACCGGGCGGATGTTGGGGCGATTGCCGGCGCAGATTTTCACAAAGTGTACGACGTGAATGTTGTAGGGGCGCTCAACTGCATGGCGGCGGTTCTGCCCGGCATGAAGGCGAACCAATCGGGACGGATTGTCAATCTGGCCTCGCTGGCGGCCTACAATGGCGGCTTGGCCGTATCCCCGACTTATGCCTGCGCCAAAGCCGCGCTTATCTGCCTGACCAAGAGCGCGGCCCGTCAGTCTGCGCCCTTCGGTATTCGGGTAAACGCCGTGGCTCCCGGTTACATTCGCACCGCCATGACGGCCGGCTTTGGCGAGAGTCACACTGCCTCTTCGGTGCCGCTGGGCCGGCTAGGAGAACCGGAAGATGTCGCCGATGTGATCGTTTTTCTGGCCTCGGATTATGCGCGCTACATCACCGGCTCCACGATCGATATCAACGGGGGCCTGTTCATGGTTTAGCTTTTTACCTTTACACAGCCGCGGACATTTGATATCTGTGATGCTCACTGCGATCTTGGGGAAAAATCACAACTACTGAAGGGAGTAACATCATGCGCAAGTGGTTCGCTCTTGTTGTGCTCGGGCTCGTTGTTGGGCTGAGTGTCGGCGTCCTGACTTTGCAAGCAGCCGAAATTAAGATTGGCTTTACGCCGCCCGTGACCGGCGCATCAGCGGACGAGGGTGCCTTGCAGATCAAGGCGATTAAACTCGCCGTGAAGCAGCTCAACGCCGCCGGTGGGATAAACGGCAAACAAATCAACCTGATCATCGTCGATAACCAATCCACTAACCCAGGGGCTCTGGCGGCGCTCCAGAAGGCGGTAGAGCAGGAGAAGGTTCTGGCGCTTGTCGGCTCCGTCAAGAGCACCCAAATCCTAGCCATGTCGGATGCCATCAAGAAGTACGGCATCCCCACCATCATTGGCGGCACCAATGCCACCCTGACCAAGCAGGGCAACCCCTGGCTGTTCCGGGTCCGGCCGGATGATTCCATCGCTGCGGCCGCGATGGTCAAGTACATCAAGGAAGACACCAAGTTCACCAAGGTCGGCATCTTGCACGACTCCGACGCCTTCGGTACCGGTGGCGCCGATCTCGTCGAGAAGGGCGTGAAAGAAGCGGGCTTAACTCTGGTAAGGCGAGAGAGGTACACCACCAAGACTAAGGATTACACCGCACAGCTTCTTGCCCTCAAAAACGCTGGAGCCCAGGTCATGGTGTTGTACGGCACGAACCCCGAGGATGTAGCGACCATTCAGCGGCAGTACCGCCAGCTTGGCTCGCCCTTCAAATACATCGGCTCTCCTTCCAGCCAGATGAGGGATACCATCAACCTCTCGCGGGAAGCGTCCGATGGGCTGCTTGCCATCGCCGACTTCGTGCCCGGCCAGAGCCCGGTAAACAGAAAGTACGCTGAGGACTACAAGAAGGAATACAACGAAGTATACGATTCCACCTCGGCTTGGACCTATGATGGTATGAAGATTTTGGCGGATGCGATCAAAAAGGCCGGCGAAGACCGGGCCAAGATTCGCGAAGCCATCTTGGCCACCAAGGGATATCAGGGCGTATTGGGTACGTTTTCCTTTACCCCGAACGGAGACGGTTTGAGCGAGGTCAGTGTCGTCGAGATCGAAAAAGGAAATCCCAAGCTCCTCAAGATCGTAAAAGTGGGAGCGAAGTAGCACAGCGGTGGTCCGATCGGGTGATGCGATACATCGGGTGATCGGGTGATCCGGCGATCGGGTGATCTGAAGGGCAGAGTGCATTCTTAGATCACGATCACCGGAGCACCCGGTCACCCGATCCTCTGATTACCCGGCGGTTGGTTCTGGAGGTTTCTGCATGGATGTTGCAACCAATCTGCAAATGATGAGCGCCGGGCTGGCGATGGGCTCGATCTATGCCCTTGTGGCTCTGGGGTTCGTCCTGATTTTTAATGCGGTTGGGGTCGTGAACTTTGCCCAGGGTGAGTTCGTCATGGTCCCGGCCTTTGTGGCCGTTTGGCTGATGGACTTCCTGAAGATTCCGTTCCCTTGGACCTATCTGATTACCGTGATCTTCATGGGCATATTCGGGATCGTCTTCCAACGTATTGCTTATTATCCCCTCCGGCACCGGACGTTCCTTCCTGTCATTATCGCTACTATCGGCGTGTCGCTATTCCTTAAGAACGGCGCGCAACTGGTCTTCGGAGCTGAGCCGTTCCTCATGCAACGGCCTACGCCGCCGGACACGCTGAACTTAGCCGGGGTTTTTGTGGATCCGCAATACATAGTAATTATCGTGGCCACCCTGGCACTGCTCGTATTCCAGCACTTCTTTTTTGAAAAGACCGCGCTCGGCAAGAAGATGCAGGCCACGGCGCAGGACAAGGATATGGCACGCCTGCTGGGCATCCGCGTGGCGAAGATGATTGCCATTACCTTTATCTACTCCTCCATCCTGGGCGCGGCAGCGGGAATTCTGGTCGGCCCGATCTTTTACGTCACCAAAGATATGGGGGCCATGCTGGGTCTGAAGGCATTCTGCTCCACGATTGTGGGAGGCTTCGGGAGTGTGCCCGGGGCGATCCTGGGAGGAATCTTTCTTGGGGTAATCGAAGTCTTCGCGTCCTATTACGTCTCCAGCGCTTACCGTGACGCATTTGCTTTCGTCATTCTGATCCTGGTTTTGCTCTTCCGCCCGCAAGGGTTCTTCGGCGAAAAGATCGCCGAAAAGGCATAGGGGCGATTATGAGTCGACGCGCATTCACGCCGCTGCTCATAGCGATCCTCGCCCTGGCTATCGCAGCCTTTCCCCGGGTGGTGGGCAGCAGCTACTGGCTCAACCTGGTGAATCTGGCAATTAGCTTCTCCGTAGCCTGCCTCGGGTTGAACATCGTGCTGGGCTATGCGGGGCAGCTTTCCCTGGCTCAGGCAGCCTTCTGGGGTGTGGGTGCCTACACGACCAGCCTGCTCACGGTCAAACTCGGCATGTCGGTTTGGGCCGGCATGGTCGCCGCATTTTTTGTGGCGGCTCTGTTCGGGGTGCTCCTGGGTATTCCCACGCTAAAACTCTCGGGCCACTACCTCGCCATGACTACGATTGGCTTCGGAATCATCCTGCAGCTTATCTTGGTCAACGCTATCTGGCTCACGGGCGGCGCGGATGGGATCCCCGAGATTCCGTCGCCACGGATCGCGGGCATTCAACTGCAGGAGCCCAATACCTTCTTCTATGCGGCGGCCGTTCTGCTGGTGCTACTCACTTGGGCCTCGATTCGGCTGAAAAACTCCCGCGTGGGGCGCGCCTTTATGGCCATCCGGGAGAATGAAATGGCCGCCGAAACGGCCGGCGTGGACTCCACCTATTTCAAGATCATGGCGTTTGCCTTATCGGCGGGCTATGGCGGGCTGGGCGGGTGGTTGTTTGCCCACAGCGGTTCGCACTACATCAGTCCCGATACTTTTTCCTTCGACCAATCCGTAATGCTTCTGGCCATGGCGGTGCTCGGCGGTAATGGCTCGGCGGTCGGAGCCATTGTGGGCGCCACCCTGCTCACCCTGGTGCCCGAGGTGCTGCGATTCCTGAAGGATTACTACATGATGGTCTACGCGGCGGGGATCGTGGCCGTAATGATTTTCATGCCGGGCGGGATTGCTGGTCTGGTGCGCACCCTGGCGGTCAGCCAGCGGCTGCGGGCCTGGTGGAGCTCCGGTTCGACCGCCGTACGCGATGTGGCCCTGGATCTGGACCGCCATGCGAGTACAGATTCTTCTTCGCCGCGGGCCGCGGAAGCGGCCAACAATGGGATCTTGCTTGCGGTCAAAGGGCTGGTCAAACACTTTGGCGGTTTGAAGGCGGTGGACGGCGTGGACATGGAGATCCGCGCCGGCGAGATCCAGGCCCTGATTGGGCCGAACGGTTCCGGCAAAACCACCATCCTGAATATGCTAAGTGGCCTGTACGTTCCCACCGGCGGGGAGATCCTGCTGGCGGGAAGCTCCGTCGCCGGTCGCAAGCCCCACGTGATTACTGCCCATGGGGTGGCGCGCACCTTCCAGAATATCCGCCTGTTCAGTGAGTTAACGGTGCTTGACAATGTCTTGATTGGCCAGCATAGCCGTTCTCGCGCAGGGCTGGTAAGGAGTGTCTTGCAACCGGGGTCGCAGCGGGCGGAGGAGGCAGCCATGCGCCAGAGGGCTCTGGATGCGCTGAACTTTGTCGGCCTTCGCGGCAAAGAGTTCTCCGAAGCCAAGAGTCTCCCTTACGGGCAGCAGCGGCTGCTGGAGGTAGCACGTGCGCTGGTTTCCCTCCCCAAACTGCTGCTGCTGGACGAACCGGCCGCCGGCTTGAATGCGAACGAGACGGAGACGCTGGTGGAGCTGCTTTTCCAGATCAGGGATCGCGGCATAACGATCCTGCTGGTCGAGCACGACATGAGCCTGGTGATGAATGTTTCCGATCACATCACCGTCATAAATTTCGGCAAGAAGATCGCCGAAGGCCCCGCTGACGCCATTGAGAAGAACCAGGACGTGATTGACGCCTACCTGGGAACCGAAGTGGGCAATGCTCTGGGAACGGAGGTGGGCAATGCTTAAGGTCGAGGGAATCGAGACCTGGTACGGCGCCATTCAGGCCCTCAAAGGCGTCTCCCTGGAAGTGCAGCAGGGAGAGATCGTCGCTTTGCTCGGGGCCAACGGGGCCGGCAAGAGCACCACCATCAAGACCATTACCGGGATGCTGAAGCCGGTCAAAGGTAAGATCGAGTTCTTAGGGCGGGACATCACGGCCATGGAAGCCGAAGACATCGCCGAGGCGGGTATTGCCTGCGTCCCCGAAGGGCGGCATCTCTTTCCCGGCCTTACGGTGATGGACAACCTGATGCTGGGCGCCACCCCGCGCAAGAATCCCCCGAAAGCCGAACTGGAGCAAGACCTGGAGCGGGTGTTCCAGCTCTTTCCCATCCTGAAAGAATTCAAGGACCGTTTAGGCTGGCAGCTCTCCGGCGGCCAGCAGCAAATGGTAGCGATTGGCCGCGGCCTGATGTCCAGGGCGAAACTTCTGCTTCTGGACGAGCCTTCGTTGGGACTGGCGCCAGTCCTGGTCCAGGAGGTTTTCCGGGTCATCAAACAGATCAATACGGCGGGAACAACTATCCTTCTGGTGGAACAGAACGCGCGCATGGCGCTGCTCATTGCCCATCGTGGATACGTGCTGGAAACCGGCCGCATGACCCTGACCGACACCGCGGCCAATCTGCTGGCCAATGAGGACATGAAAGCTCACTACCTGGGCGCCCACGCCCACGTCAAAGAGGCCAGGCAACGCCGCAGCAGCAGGCTCGGCGGCGGAGCGTAAAACGAAACACACCCAGCGCAGAAACGCAGAAACGCGGAATCGGACCAGGTTTTGGGATTCAATTCGGATAATTCTGCGGTTCTGCGCTTCTGGGTTGGGTTTTTGAATCCCGCAGCCACGGCTAACTCTGGTTTACAATACAGTTAACAGCAGCACAGACGGAGATTTTATTTGCGTGCCGCTTCGCCTTCGCCTGCCGCGAGCGCCCGCTGGGGCGGACGCTTGCGTGTCGTCGTGCGGGGCGCGGTGCAGGGAGTCGGGTTCCGGCCTTTTGTTTTCCGGTTGGCTACGGAGCTGCGCCTGCCCGGTTGGGTGTTGAACTCCGCCCAGGGGGTTTTCATCGAAGTCGAGGGCGACGAGCTCGCCTTGCGGGAATTTCTTCGCCGGCTGGAAGCGGAGAAGCCGGCAATTTCTTTTATCCAGAGCCTGGAAGCCACTTTTCTGGATGCCGTCGGTTACCGGCAGTTCGAGATCCGCGAAAGTTCCGGGGGAGAGAAGACGGCGCTGATTCTGCCCGACCTCGCGACTTGCCCAGACTGTTTGCGCGAGATCAACGATCCGGCAAACCGGCGATTCCGCTATCCCTTTACCAACTGCACCAACTGCGGGCCGCGATTCACGATCATCGCGTCCCTGCCTTACGATCGCTCCCGGACCAGCATGAGCAAGTTCACCATGTGCGCGGCATGCGCGCGGGAATATGAAGATCCGCGCGACCGGCGTTTTCACGCCCAGCCGAATGCCTGCCCCGATTGCGGACCGCAGTTGCAACTATGGCCGGACGGGGGCGGCGCCGGCGCCGAACGGGAGGCCGCCTTGCAAGGGGCCGCGGAGGCGATTCGCCGCGGCCAGATTGTAGCCGTCAAAGGGCTGGGTGGATTTCATCTGGTGGTGGATGCGCGAAATGAAGCTGCCGTGTGCGAACTGCGCCGGCGCAAGCGCAGGGAAGAGAAGCCGTTGGCCTTGATGTTCCCTTCGGTTGCAGCCGTGCTGGAGTTTTGCACCTGCTCGGAGATTGAGCTGCGCCTGCTACGCTCTCCGGAATCGCCGATTGTGCTGCTCAAGCGAAAACCCGTGTCCCCAGCGGATATCGCCTATGGTTTGGCGGTATCGCTGGCTCCGCATAATCCGTACCTGGGCGCGATGTTGCCGTACACGCCCTTGCATCACCTGCTCATGCAGGAGCTTGGATTTCCTGTGGTTGCCACCAGCGGTAATTTGAGCGAGGAACCGATCTGCATTGACGAAGAAGAAGCGCGGCAGCGGTTGGCCGGCATCGCCGACTGGTTCCTGGTGCATGACCGGCCAATCCTGCGCCATGTGGACGATTCCATTGTGCGGGAAATGGCGGGCCGCGAATTGGTGTTGCGGCGGGCGCGTGGTTTTGCCCCGCTTCCGGTTGCAGTAGAAACGGAGCTGCCTTCGTTGATCGGCGTGGGTCCGCACCAGAAGAACACGATTGCGGTCTCCGCCGGCTCCCAAGTCTTCATCAGCCAGCATATTGGCGATCTGGAAACGGCCGAGTCGTTACGGGCCTTTGAGCGGGTAAATGCCGCTTTTCGCGAACTATACGAGTTGCATCCGGCGGCCTTGGCCTGCGATATGCATCCCGATTATCTCTCCACCCAATTTGCCCGGCGCTCGGGAGAACGGGTGGTAGCGGTGCAGCATCATCATGCCCATGTGCTTGCCTGCATGGCGGAAAATCATCTTCGCCCGCCGGCGCTGGGCGTCGCTTGGGACGGAAGCGGTTACGGCGCCGATGGCACGATTTGGGGCGGAGAGTTTCTGTGCGTATCCGATGCGGGTTATCGGCGGGCCGCCCACCTGCGCACGTTTCCACTTCCCGGCGGAGAGCGCGCAGTGAAGGAGCCGCGGCGAACGGCCCTGGGCCTGTTGTATGAGCTCTTGGGTGAAAAGGCTCTGGCGCTGGATGTTCCAGCGGTGCGTTCTTTTACAGCGGAAGAACTGAGAGTGCTGGGCTCGATGTTGGCTAAAGGGTTGAACACGCCTCGAACCTCCAGCGCAGGGCGCCTCTTCGATGCGGTAGCTGCACTGCTAGGAGTTCGCCAGGTTTGCGGCTTCGAGGGGCAAGCCGCCATGGAGTTGGAATACGCGGTCAGCGAACCCAATTCCGGCCAAGGCTATGCGTTCGAAATCCGGGAAAGTCCCGAGGCGCTGGTGCTGGACTGGGGGCCCATGATCCGGGCCATTCTGGCGGACTCCGCCCCGACCGGCGCGGTTGCGGCAGCCTTCCATAGGACGCTGGCCCAAATGATTGGGGCCGTGGCGCAACGGGTGGGTGAACCGCAGGTGGTACTCAGCGGCGGCTGTTTCCAGAACCGCTGCCTGACCGAATTGGCTGTGGGTCACTTACAGCAAGCGGGATTTCGTGCATATTGGCATCAGAGGATTCCCCCTAACGATGGCGGTATTGCACTCGGGCAAGTGATAGGGGCAGCCCAGGAATTGAATAATTTGGTAATTTCGTAATTTGGTAATTGGGCGATTGCAAGAGTTCAGTTGGTGGCCCGAGAGATCAGGGGTTCTAAAATTACCCAATTACCCAATTACGAAATTACCAAATTCCTTCGGAGTTGGGAGGTCGATAGCGCCTATATGTGTCTTGCCGTACCGGGAAAGATTCTCAGCATTGCCGGCGCCGATGAGTTGCGGATCGGACGAGTCAGCTTCGGCGGAATCGTAAAAGAGGTGAACCTCGCCTGTGTGCCGGAAGCCAAGATTGGCGACTATGTGATTGTGCATGTGGGATTTGCGTTGAGTGTGGTGGACGAGGCCGAGGCCCAGATAACGCTGGACTACCTGCGCCAGATCGGGGAACTTCAGGCGCTGGAGAGCGGCGGTGGTGAGGCGCCGGACGAAGTTGAGAAGCCGTCGTGAAGTTTGTCGACGAATTTCGTGATGCGGAAGCAGCCAGGCAATTGGCGGCGGCCATCCACGGCGCGGTCACGCGGCCCTGGACGATCATGGAGGTGTGCGGAGGGCAGACGCACGCGATCATGAAGTTTGGCATAGACGAGTTGCTGCCCGCCCCCGTCACCTTGCTGCACGGTCCCGGATGTCCGGTATGCGTGACTCCGGTGGAACTGATCGATAAGGCGACGCAGATCGCAGCCCTGCGGGAGGTGATCTTCTGCTCGTTTGGAGACATGCTGCGCGTTCCCGGCACCCGCTGCGACCTGTTCCACGTCAAAGCCAATGGCGGCGACGTGCGCGTGGTGTATTCGCCGCTCGACGCGGTGAAGCTCGCCCGGCAAAATCCGGCCAAAGAAGTCGTTTTCTTTGCCGTGGGATTCGAGACGACTGCCCCGGCAAACGCCATGGCGGTTTATCAGGCACGGCAGACCGGCCTGGAGAATTTCTCGCTGCTGGTTTCCCACGTGCTGGTGCCGCCGGCCCTGGAGGCCGTCCTGAATTCTCCCGACAATCGCGTGCAGGCGTTTCTCGCCGCGGGACACGTATGCACCGTGATGGGTTATGAGGAGTACCATCCCCTTGCCTCCAAATACCACGTGCCCATTGTGGTGACTGGCTTTGAGCCGCTGGACATCCTGCAAGGCGTGCATATGTGCGTACGCCAGCTGGAGCAGGGCCGCGCCGAAGTGGAGAACCAGTACAGCCGTTCGGTACGGCCGCAAGGCAATGTTCCCGCCCGTGAGCTGATGAGCAAGGTGTTTCGGGTGGTGCACCGGAAATGGCGAGGTTTTGGAGAAATCCCCCGGAGCGGCCTTGGACTCGCGGAAGGGTACCGTCAATACGACGCGGAGATCAAGTTCGGCGTAGAAGCGTATTCCGCTGCGGAGGATTCCGAGTGCGTCAGCGGGGAGGTACTGCGGGGAATTAGAAAACCGACCGAATGTTCGGCGTTCGGCCTGCGTTGCACGCCGGAACATCCCTTGGGCGCCACCATGGTCTCGAACGAGGGTACGTGCGCAGCTTACTACCGCTATCGGCGCACGAGAGTGGAGTTGGCGTCCTCGTCTCCGCTCCAACCGGTGTGCCGGCGAGACACCTCCTTAGCCTGTCCTGAGCGAAGCGGAGGAACTGCCGACGGGGACGCCAGCGGTACGCCTCCCGAGCCATTCAGGAGCAGACCCTGATGGCCGATGAGAAGACTTTCACGCTGAACTGCCCGCTTCCCATCGCTCCGCAAAAGCAGGTTCTGCTAGCGCACGGTGGGGGTGGCAAGCTGATGCACGACTTGCTGGAGCGCTATGTGGTTCCGGCATTTCGCAATCCGCAACTCGAGGCGCGCCATGACGGAGCGGTATTCAGAGTGGGCGGCGCGCGTCTGGCATTCACCACTGATTCTTACGTTGTGCGGCCGCTGTTTTTCCCGGGCGGAGACATCGGTTCGCTCGCCGTTAACGGCACGGTGAACGACCTGGCCATGTGCGGCGCGCGGCCCCTTTACCTGAGCGCCGGGCTGATTCTGGAAGAGGGGCTTTCGCTGGACGTACTCCAGCGGGTTCTGGATTCCATGCGCATCTGTGCCGAGGCCGCGAAAGTGCAAGTGGTCACCGGCGACACCAAGGTGGTCGATCAGGGCAAGGGCGACGGAATTTTCATCAACACCGCCGGAGTCGGAGTGGTCGAGCACGGGCTGGAGATTGGCCCGGCCCGGGTCCGGCCAGGGGACGTCATCCTGCTGAGCAGCGATGTGGGCCGGCACGGCATTGCCATCATGGCGGTACGCGAAGGCTTGGAATTTGAGAGCACGATTCAAAGCGATTGCGCCCCGGTGGCGGCTCCGGTGCTTGCGCTCGTGGCAGCCGGGATTGAAATCCACTGCTTACGCGACTTAACGCGCGGCGGACTGGCTACCGCCCTGATCGAAATCGCTGAAACCGCTGGTGCGCATATCCGCGTGGAAGAGGCACGAATTGCCGTCGAGGAAAACGTATGCGGGGCTTGCGAGATTCTCGGCTTCGATCCCTTGTATCTGGCTAATGAAGGCCGCTTTATCGCCATCGTGCCGGCGGCGTGCGCCGAACGGGCGCTGGGCATTCTGCGGGAATACGAAGTCTCGTCGCAGGCGGCCACGATCGGACACGTAGCCGAAAGTCCTGCCCGTCTGGTTACCCTGCAGACCCGCCTGGGCACGGAACGCGTGCTCGACATGCTTAGCGGAGAGCAGCTGCCGAGAATCTGTTAGAGAAGCAACCAGCCACAAGCAACCAGCCACAAGCTAAAAGTCAAAACCACTGCTCTTCTTTGGGACGTATGGTCGGTATCCGCAGCCCGCCGCCGGGGACGGCAGCGCTACCTATGCCGGTGGCGGCTAGCCCTCGGCGCTCCCAATGAGAGATGAAGGTCACGCCTGGAGCGCGGGGTTTGGCTTGCAGCTTGTCGCTTGCGGTTTGTTGCTATGTTTTTCCGACGATCCCGAGCGCTTTCATCTTGCGGTAAAGGTGGCTGCGCTCCAGGCCGAGGACGTCGGCGGCGCGGCTGATATTGCCGTGGTTCTCGTCGAGCTTTTTCAGGATGTAATCCCGTTCGTAGGCGGCCCGCGCATCGCTGAGGCTGGCGAATTCGCCGGGCCGGCGTTCCCGATAGACCAGCGGCGGGAGATGTTTGCGATCGATCTTGGTCACCGTGGGATTCATGATCACGATTCGTTCGCTCACGTTCCGCAGCTCTCGCACGTTGCCGGGCCACGGGTAGCGCATCAGGGTTTCGATCGCATCGTCGGTAATTTCTTTGGGCCGCCGGCTGTACGTCGTGGTGAACTCCTTCAAAAAATAGCGTGCCAGTTGCGAAATGTCTTCCTTGCGATCGCGCAAAGGCGGAACGTAGAAGGGAATCACGTTGAGGCGATAGAAAAGGTCTTCGCGGAAGTTGCCGACGGCGATTTCCTCTTCCAGGTTCTTGTTGGTCGAGGCAATTACCCGCGCGTCGACGCTGATCGTCCCGTTTCCGCCGACGGGCGTGAAACGCTGCTCATCGAGCGTCCGCAATACCTTGGCCTGAGTCTTGAGGCTCATATCGCCGACTTCGTCCAGAAAGAGCGTTCCGCCATCGGCTTTCTGGAACTTGCCCTCCTTGTCGGTGACGGCGCCGGCAAAAGAACCCCGCTGGTGACCGAACAATTCGCTTTCGATCAGGTCTTCGGGAATAGCGGCGCAATTGACTTCCACAAACATCGCATCTTTGCGCGCGCTCTGCGCATGCATGGCCCGGGCGACCAATTCTTTTCCGGTTCCGGATTCGCCGTAGACGAGCACGCGGCCATTGGTGGGCGCCATCAGCGCAATCTGCTGGCGCACCGCCTTCATCGGGATGCTGTCGCCCACGATCACGCTCCGGCTCAGCATCTGCTTCTTCAGTTCCCGGTTCTCACTGCGAAGCCGCTTGGCTTCAGCGGCATTCTTCAGCAGGATGAGGGTCTTCTCCAGCGAAAGCGGCTTTTCCAGAAAATCATAGGCGCCGAGTTTCGTGGCCCGCACGGCGGTTTCAATGGTGCCGTGGCCGGAGATCATAATGACCTCGGGCGCATCTTCGAGGTCCCTGATCCTTTCCAGGGCCTCCAATCCGTCCATCCCCGGCAACCAGATGTCGAGCAGGACCACGTCAAAGGTATCGGTGCGCAACAGCTCCAGACCCGCTTCTCCGTTCTCCACGCTTGCCGCGGCATAACCTTCGTCCTCCAGAACACCTTGGAGGGATTCACGGATACTGCGTTCGTCATCAATGATTAGGACGTTCACAATCCGATTACCTGATCACCTGATCCCGCAACGCGGGATCGCCTGCTGGTTTCTCCGGGCCGTTGCCATTCGGCAAAGACTCGGGCGCCAGCGGCAACTCCATAATAAAGCGCGCGCCGCCGACCGGCTGATTATCCTCCACCCGAATGGAACCGTGGTGATCTTCCATAATACGGCTAACAATGGCCAATCCCAGACCGGTACCGCGCTTCTTGGTGGAAAAGTAGGGCAGAAAAAGTCTTTCTTTGGTCTCCGGAGAGACACCGTGGCCGGTATCGGCAACGACTACCTCGACCATATCCTTGTGGCTGAGCAGCGCGCTGGAAATGCGAATTTCACGCACTAGCGAATCGCGCACCGCTTCGGCCGCATTGTCCACCAGATTGGCCAGGGCCCGTTTCATCGCCTCCGGATCGGCCATCACCTTAGGCAGGCCGGGCATGAGTTCAGTGGTGACTCGAATGCCGTCCAACCGGCCTTCAAAAAGCGCCAAGGCACTCTCCACGACAGCATTAATGTCGGCGGGAAGCAACTGGGCGGCGGGAAGGCGGGCCAGGCTGGAGAACTCATCGACTAAACTGCGAACCGTTTCCACGGCGCCGGCAATGGTTTGCGCGCATCCGTAGACAATGGCCAGAGACTGCGCGTCCGGCGGGGTGCCGCGCTCCAGATGACGGCGAATACGCTCGGCGGAAAGGCTAATCGGGGTGAGGGGGTTCTTGATTTCGTGCGCTACCCGCCGGGCCACTTCGCGCCACGCGGCCTGCTTCTGGGCCCGGAGCAGGTCCGAGAGATCCTCGAAAACCAGCACATATCCGAGTTTCTGCCGGTCCAGGTGCAGCAGGGAAACGGTTACGGCCAGATCGAAATGCCGCCGCTCGCAGGTGATTTCCATCTGGCTGGCCACCGATCCCATGCGCTCGGATTTGCGCAGCATGGAACGCAAATCGGCTACCACTTCCGGCGGAAGACATCTATCCAGGGAGCTGCCCGGGGCAAAGCGCCCATCGGGCGTCTGGAAGATGCGGGCCAAGGCCGTATTGGTTCGCGTGACCCGCTCTTCCGCATCCAGCGACAATACGCCGGTGGGAATGCTTTCCAGAATGATTTCCATTTGCCGGCGGCGGCGTTCGATGGCCGCGTTGGCATCTGCCAGGGACCGGCTCGAATCCTCCAACTGCCGCCGGTTGGATTCGAGGTCTTCCGCCATGCGGTTGAAGGATTGCACCAGCAGCCCCAGTTCGTCGTGCCCCCAGATTGGGATGCGATAGTCCAGCCGACCCTTGGAAATTTCTTCCGTGGCCGCGGCCAGAGCCGCCACCGGCCGGGTCACGAACTTCGACAGGAACAAGGCGAACCAGGTAGAAGCGAATAGCACCAGGACGGTGAGCAGCAGAAGCAGGCCCATGTACGTCCGGCGCACCTGCTTGCGCTGCAGACTCAGCTCATTGTAGCGGCGCTCGCTGGCTTCAATTTGCGCCAGGACAGTAGAAAAATTTGCCGGCAAGGGCAGCGCCACCACCACCCGTCCATACGTTCCCACCGGCGCGATTCCTACCATATACTCATGGCCGCCGAACTTCGAGGCGCGGGGCCGCGCCGAGCGCAGTTCCTGTTTGGACACCTGATCTTTGATCGCCGCCCAAGTATCGGGCGCCTTATAGCCGAATTTGGCATCCTCGCCGGCAAGAACAAATCCGAAGCCACCCAGCAAGGTAGCGTCGTGGCGCTGAAATTCCGCTCCGAGACCGGTAAAGTCACCGCTCTCGAAGGCCTGTTGCATGGCGGGCGAAGCGGCGATCGCGCGCGCCTCGGCGCGGGCGTCGTTAGCCACGTGTTCGGTCAGCAGATTGGCAACCGCGGTCGTATCCTCTTGCACCTCCTGCACCGGGCGCGAGAACCATTTGTCGATAGAACGGTTCATCAGCCCATAAGCGAATAAAAATAGGAAAATCACCGGCAACAACGATAGCGCCAAGGCGCCCACGGCCATGCGCCAGCGGAACTTCGATCCCAAGACCCCGCCGCGCCGCTCGGCATAGAGCTTCAGCAGCGTGCGAAATAAGACGAAGGTCAGCGCGACGAGCAGCAGAAAGATAAGGGCGGAAAGCGCCGCAAAGATCAGCGTCTGTTCGTTACTGTCGGGGCGGAGAAAGGTGAGATTGAACGCCTGCTGCGAAAAAATGAACAGGAACAGCAAGAAAATAGCTACCGCCAGCAGGATGATCAGTGTGCGCCGGCGGCGGCGCGGTTCCGGTTTGGAAGCAGAAGCAACCACAGCGACCGTGATGGCAATTATACGAGGAGGTTGGGCGGTCAGCGCGGCAGAAAAAAGGTCCGGACAGCCCATGCCGTGGAAGTTGGACTGTCCAGACCCAGTCTACCGGGTTGGACAGTCTCAGAGTAAGGATCGATTGTTAACGGCAAATCTAAATCCTATGAATTCTTCATGAACATCGAGAGAAGAACCTTGGGACTTCGCGCCCCGCCACCGAGGACGGTGGCGCTACGGCAGAAGCAATCTGTTGGCCTTGACCGAACGGTATCAGGCAACAACCCGCCAGCCTTTCAGTTTATGTCAACCGGAACTGCCGGACTGCTACGAAGGGGCAAAGGTTGGATCCGCGCCAGTTGTACCCTGACCATGTCTCCCACCACCCGTACGTGCGGGCGCAATTGCTGCGCGCACTCCGGGCACAGCCAGAGGTACATGGTTTTGCGCTGGTATTCGCTCCCTTTATTGTTGCCGAGGTCGATATCAACGCGAAACAATTTACCGGCGTCATGGGATGATCCCGAGGCAGAACAACTATGGTTGGCGCACTTCCCGTGCATCATGAGGCCCTGTGGTACCAGTTTTGGATGGTAGCTCGCAGTCCTTACGGTAATTGCCCGGCAGGGTCTACGCTGTAACGCCTGATGCGTCGTTAAGTGATCTGGCTCACATTAGCACTCAGCATTCAGCACTCGGCCAGCCAGACCAATCTCGTAGCCGGCGCGTTTTTTGGCTGAATGCTGAGTGCTGTTTTTCACCCACAAAGGCTTGGCGGGGACCCCGGCCTGGAGGCCAGCGCTACACGGCTGTAATACACGGTTTTGGCTGAATGCTGGGTTCCCTCACACCCGTTCGAGCACCATGGCGATGCCTTGGCCTACGCCAATGCACATCGTGCAGAGCGCGTAACGACCTTGCATCCTCTGGAGTTGATAGATGGCGGTGGTAACAAGGCGTGCCCCGCTCATCCCCAGGGGATGTCCCAGGGCAATGGCGCCGCCATTGGGATTTACGCGGGGATCATCGTCTTTCAGTCCCAGGGAGCGGAGGACACCCAGAGACTGCGAGGCAAAGGCTTCGTTGAGTTCGATCAGGTCCATCTTCTCCAGGCTCAAATTCAGCATTTGGAGCAGCTTGTGCGAAGCCGGCGCCGGCCCCATGCCCATAATGCGAGGCGGCACCCCGGCAGTGGCCATGCCGAGAACGCGCACCTTGGGCTTCAGACCGAAACGCTGCGCCGATTTCTCGTTGGCCAGCAGCAGAGCGCAAGCGCCATCGTTGACTCCGGAAGCGTTGCCGGCGGTGACGGTTCCGTCCGGACGCACGACCCCCTTGAGTTTGGCCAGTTCTTCCAGACTGGTGGATCGGGGGTGCTCGTCCCGGTCGACGACGATCGGGTCGCCCTTCTTTTGGGGAATGGTGACCAGACAGATCTCTTCGGCCAGCACTCCGGCCGCTTGGGCCCGGGCCACTTTTTGCTGGCTGCGAAGCGCGAAGCAATCCTGGTCCTGCCGGCTGATCTTGAGGTCGGCCGCAACGTTCTCGCCCGTCTCGGGCATGGAATCGACCCCATATTGCTCTTTCAACCGCGGATTGACGAAACGCCAGCCGATGGTCGTGTCGAACACCTCTACCGTGCGGGCAAAGGCGGCGGTGGCTTTGCCCATCACAAACGGCGCGCGGCTCATACTTTCCACGCCGCCGGCAATCATCAGACCGGCTTCCCCGGCTTTGATGGCGCGGGCGGCGGTGCCAACCGCATCCATGCCGGAACCGCACAACCGGTTGATGGTAGCGCCCGGCACCGAACTCGGCAGGCCGGCGAGCAGCAAGGCCATACGCGCTACGTTGCGATTGTCTTCCCCTGCCTGGTTGGCGCAACCGAAGATGACATCTTCTATCGCCGTGGGGGAAACACCGGGGTTCCGCGTCAAGATGGCCTTGATGGGAATGGCGGCCAGATCGTCGGTTCGTACCCCAGACAGGCTCCCCGCATAACGTCCCACCGGGGTGCGGATAGCATCACAAATGAAGGCGTCGCTCATAAGTCATCCTCAATCTTTTGAAAGTAACCAGCAACGAGTAACAGGCAACAAGCTGCAAGCCACGAGCTACAAGCCCCCGGCATTTGCCGGCAGGTTCATGAGCGCTGTACCTGCCCCGCTACGGTTGATTTCCGTTGCCGAGCCGACAAGGCCACTCCGGTCATGCGCTGTAATTCTTCCAGGCTCAAACCATCCGCCATTTCGACCACCTGGGGACCTGCCGGCGTGATGTCGAACACGGCCACATCGCTATAGATCCGCGACACACACGCAATTCCGGTAATCGGGTAGGTGCAGCGTGGGACCAGTTTACTCTCGCCTTTCTTGGTGAGCAGATCCATCATAACGAAAACCTGCCTGGCGCCGATGGCGAGATCCATGGCCCCGCCCACCGCCGGAATCGCTTCGGGTGCGCCGGAGTGCCAGTTCGCCAGGTCTCCGGCCACCGACACCTGGAAGGCGCCCATGACGCAAATGTCCACATGTCCGCCGCGCATCATGGCGAAAGAATCCGCGTGGTGAAAGTACGCACCCCCCGGAAGAATCGTGACCGGTTGCTTGCCGGCGTTGATCAGGTCCGGATCCTCGCTGCCCGCCTCCGGCGCGGGTCCCATACCGAGCAAGCCGTTTTCGCTGTGCAGAATGACTTCGCGGTCCTTGGGAAGATGGTTGGCCACCAGCGTGGGCATGCCGATCCCAAGATTCACGAAGGCGCCTTCGGGAATATCCTTGGCCACGCGAGCGGCAATTTGGTCGGGGGTTAGTTTCTTCATAGGGGTTCCTTAATTGGTTTTCTTAACCTGCACCACGCGCTGTACGAAAATGCCGGGAGTAACGATACTTTCCGGATCCATCTCTCCCAGTTCCACGATCTCGTCCACCTGGGCAATGGCGCAACGCGCGGCCATGGCCATGATGGGGCCGAAGTTGCGGCCGGTCTTGCGATACACCAAATTGCCCCAGCGGTCCGCAACCCGGGCTTTGATCAGCGCTACATCGGCGTAGATCGGGTATTCCAGCACGTAATCGCGCCCGTTGATCCGGCGGGTTTCCTTGCCCTCGGCCAGGATGGTTCCATATCCCGTCGGAGTGAAGAAGCCGCCGATTCCGGCGCCGGCCGCCCGAATGCGTTCGGCCAGGTTTCCTTGGGGCACCAATTCCAGTTCAATGCGCCCGGACCGGTAAAGTTCGTCGAAGACATACGAATCTACTTGGCGGGGAAAAGAACAAATGATTTTTCGGACCCGTCCGGTCTTCAACAGCGCGGCCAGCCCGGTGTATCCATTGCCCGCGTTATTGTTCACTACGGTCAGATTTCCGGCTCCGTGGGCGATCAAGGCGTCGATCAGTTCGGCGGGCAATCCGGCAGCGCCGAACCCTCCGATCATTACCGTGGAACCGTCTTTAACGTCTGCGACCGCAGCCTCAACCGAAGCAACACGCTTATCAATCATAGCTACTCCATCTTAGGCAAGAAAAACACACCAACGCAGCCACACAGAACCGCAGAGCACCGCAGGGTAAAGAGCCCGGGCTTTGACTTCGCGGGGGTTCAGCATCTCTGTGATGGATGTGCCTGATTTTTCTCGGATTCTCAATTCTCAATATCTCTCAAACTGCAGTCTGAAGAAATTTGAGCAAGGCGATTAATTCCTGGTTCTTGCGTTTGGCGACTTCCGCAGGTTTTTGGCTGGTCCAGTCGTAAAAGCCTTTTCCCGTCTTCAGCCCCAATTCGCCGGCTGCTACCTTGTCCCGCAGCACTCGCAACGGCTCTTTCGCTGCCTCCAAGTCAGGGTAGAGGGTCTGGGTCACGGCGAGGTGCGTGTCCAAGCCGTTCAGGTCTCTCTGCTCCAGCGGACCGGAAAAGAGCAGGCGGAGCGCCAGACTGTATTTGACCACAGCATCAATGTCCTCGGGAGCCGCCACTCCTTGTTGGACCAGAGACATAGCTTCCCGGGCCAGGGCACTCTGCATGCGGTTGCCAATAAAGCCTGGAATGTCCTTACGCACATGGATGGGCTTCTTGCCGGCGGCGGCCAGAAAGTCCATCAGCAAACGGAGAGCGGCCGGGTCGGTGGTCTGGGCGGTGATCACCTCCACCAGGGGAATCAGTTGGGCCGGATTAAAGAAGTGCGTACCAATGACTCTCGCCGGGTTGCAGGAAAAACCCGACAACAAACCTATCGGTAACGCCGAAGTGTTGCTGGCAAAGATTACTTCGGAGCGGCAGAGACGATCGAGGCGTTGGAACAACTGCCGTTTCAATTCCGGGTTTTCGGGGATAGCCTCGAAAACCAAATCGGCGGAGCCCACCGCTTCTTCCAGGCGGGAGCTAAAGCTGAGGTTATCCCCCACCGCATCGGCCTGCGAAGCCGGCAACAATCCATGCTCGCGAAGAATGGCGACGCTCTGTTCGATCCGGGTCCGCGCGTTTTGCAATGCTTCCGGGACACTGTCGACCAGAATTACTTTCTTACCGGCCTGGGCGCAGACTTGGGCGATACCGTGCCCCATGATGCCGGCCCCGATGACGCCGATCTGTCGTATTGGTTGAGCCATTTGCATGACCTCGCGCGTAACACCTACCACAGAGACACAGAGGAGATTGGGGAATCAGGAATCTGGATTTGGGATTTCAACCCAGGCATGCCATCTGCGGTATGAAGATCTCATGCTGCCGAAAATGTCTCAAATCCCAAATCCGAAATCCCCAATCCCAAATTCTCTGTGTCTCTGTGTCTCTGTGGTAGGTGTTCTCCATCTTACGTTGCGAAATCGATTTGCCGATACGCAATGCGTCCCCCGGCCACCGTCATCTGGGGGACCAGCAACTGGTCTGCAAGCAATACCTCGCCACCGGTGTCGAGGAAGCGAGTCGGGCGCCGGATGGGCCGCAGAACCGCGATGTCGGCCACAGCGCCGGAAGCCAAGGTGCCGGCCTGTCCCTCCAGCCCCAGCCATCGCGCCGGTGTTGAAGTGCACGCCGCCACCACCTTCATCAGATCGACCCCAAGGTTCAGATACTTCGACATCAGGTAGGGCACGCCGAAGGAGTAATCCATGTACAAGGTCAAAACCGTCAGGTCGGTACTGATCACGTCAGGCAGAAAGTCGTCGGCAATGGCAGCCCGGGAGACGCGAAACGAAAAGTGGCCCTTCCCGTTGGAGCAGTCGAAGAGCACACCACGCTTTTTGGCCGCTTTAATTGCGGGGAATACTTTGCCATCCTCGCCGATAATCGTGTGTCCCGTGCCTTGAAAGACGTGGCAAAAGACATCCCCTGGCCGGAGCAGGTCGGCAATTTCCGAGAGCGGACAGGGAGGATCGGTTACATGCACTACGACCCGGCAGCCGATCTGGCCGGCCATCTTCAGCGTTGCCTTCAGGGGTTCCAGGCCCAATTCGCCCACAATGTCCCGGCTCTGTCGCACCTTCAATCCCATGAGCTGGCCGGGATACTTCGCGAACAGAGCTTGCAGTCCGGCAACGTCGTAGAACTTGGGATTCACGTCTTCGTGGTAGCGCAGTGTGATCAGTCCGGTAACGGCGACATTCACCAGGCTGAACACGCGCATCTGGTTGAAAGCGACCACCGAACTGACAAAGTTCCCGTAGTTACCCAAGCCGGCGCTGCCGGCATCGACCACGGTGGTGACCCCTTGGGGAAGCATGGCGGCATCCGCCCGAACGCCGATTTCTGTGCCGGGCGCATACACGTGCGCATGGAAGTCGATCAGTCCGGGAAGCACCAGACAACCGTCGGCATCGATCACCCGGGTGGCAGTGGCGTCCGCCGGCGCCTCAACGATGCGCCCGTTCGCAACGGCGACCGAAGCCGTCCCGCGAAAACCGCGCGCGGGATCGACTACGGTCCCGCCTTGGATCAATAAATCAACGTTCATAGGTATCCTCGATTATTAAGCCAATGCTCGATTGGCGAGCTCACAACTTACATATAGCCCCAGATTAGAACGCCGGTACACAGAACTACCGTGGACCACAACATGGCCAGCACGGTGTAAGCCATGACATCACTCAGCTTAAGACCGGAAATCGCCAGCGTGGGCAGCAGCCAGAAAGGCTGCACCAAGTCGTTCCAGGCATTCCCCAGCATGACGCTCATCGCGGTTTTGCCCAGATCTGCCCCCAGATTTTTCGCCGCTTCCACCATGAAGGGGCCCTGAATCACCCAGTGCCCGCCTCCGGAGGGAGCGAAGAAATTGATGAAATAGGAACTCACCAGTCCCCAAAGAGGGAGGGTGTGGGCATTGGAAACGTGTACAAACCACTGCGCAATCGTGTTTACCAGGCCGGAGCCCGCCAGCATGGCCATGATGGCCGCGTAACACGGATACTGGAGAATGATCCCGCCAACGGTCTTGGCGCCGTCGGCCAGCGCAGAGACGTACCGCGCGGACGTGCCCATAAACAGAAGACCCGCAAACAGAATAATAAAGTTGATGGAATTCAGGTCGAGGCTGCCCCCGGCGTAGAAGTAACGGGCCAGAAATATCAAGCCGAACAACGCCATCGCCCAACATAAGATACGGCTGTGGTTCATTTTCCAGGCAATGGTTTCCGTTCCCATTACCGGCGCCGCAGCCGATGGCTTGTTCTCCTGAAAAACGGTGGGATCAAGTTCGATCACATCTTCCGGACGGCGGGGCATGGCCAAGACGTTCAAGATCGGCAGCGTGATGAGCAGCACTAGAGAAACAATCAACATGGGCGCGGTGAATATGGTCTGGGAAAGCGGAATCACGCCCATAGCCTTCTCCATGGGATGGCCCTTGGTGGCGATCAGAATCGGGATGGTTGCACTTAACCCGGTGCCGTACAGAACGAAGCCGCTGTAAGCCGAAGCCATGATCAAGGGGTAGTGCACCCCTTTAATGGCTACGGCCAGCTTGCGGGCGACAACCGCGCCGACAATCAGGCCAAAGGCCCAATTGAGGTAGCTGCCAATGCCGCCCACCAGAGTCGCGGTGATAATGGCGCCGCGCGGCGTCTTCACTACCGCGCTAAGCTTGTCGATAGCTTTGTCCACCAGGGGCGATTTGGCCAGCACGTAGGCGATGGCCAGCATGGTGGCAATCTGGGCGGTGAACGCCAGCAGCGACCAGAAGCCTTTGCCCCAGTAGTCCATCATTTGCAGAGGCGATTTGTGTTGTAGCACCATTCCCAGAACCACAGCCAAACCGGTCAGCACGATGACAAACACAAACGGATCGGGCAGGTATTTCCGCATCAGTGCCGTGAAGAACTGGGTGAGCGCTTGCATTACGCCACCCTGTGGCGCGGGCGGCTCAGTCGCTTTTCTTCCTATTTCCGGAACAGTAGACATGGGAAGACCATCCTGTGGAGGTAATTGAAACCGGTTGTCAAGCATACCCCAGGGCCGGGATCATGTCCCAAGGTGCACGGCGCTTGTGCGTTAGTCGCACAGATGTACGCATGAGATGCGAGCAAAGTACTGCACCCGCATAGGCGTGTCAAGCGGCGCGTGCGAATATGAGGTGCGGTAATCGCATGCAGGTCAGGCCGGTGGAACCGCCCGCCGTCACCTGGTTTTCTTAAAGGTATCCCCGACGGGAATCTGCAGTCCGGTTCGCGACAAATCGAGCCGGGCCTCCAATGAATCTTTGCAGTCTTCCCGCCACTCGATCAGTTGCCAAAGCACGCCACAGCCGTCTTTTGGCAAAACCAGCCCTTCTCTTCTCTTTTTCCCGGTAAGTTGCGTGTTTACCACCTTTACGCCAAGTTTTTCGAGGCGCCGGATTTCTTCCTCAACATTTTCCACCTGCACGCCAACATGATGGATTCCGGGACCTCGCTTATCCAGGAATTTGGCAAAACTGCTGGTGGGGGTTGTCGGTTGATCCAGGGTGATAATCTTGTCGCCCCAGGTAAGGAAAGCCATCTTGACCTCTAGCTCTTCGCTTTCCACCAGGAAATGAAGTTTGGCGCCAAAAAAGTCGCAGAATTGCTTGGCCGCGGCGGCTGCATCGGGAACGCAAATGGCCAGATGGTCCAGGGTTACGAAGCCCATAGGGGAACCTCCATGCAGTTCAACTAACTTTTACTGGTTATTGCCGTTGCCAGGATTTTACGGCTTGGCGCCGGCAGGGAATGTCCGCCTCTGGTTTGCCTCCTGCACGATGTTCGTTCATGTGCGGGGCGGGGCGGCGGAAAACGTATCCATTCCGCGGCAGCCTGTCAAAGTGCGAATATAAATATTGTGCGCGTTTATCGCACAACGCGAATAGACTATGGCCGATGCGGAATCATGCCGGCCAGAGTGCATAAACGCGAATTGCGGCCCCGACTCCGCGCCGCGGATAGCCCCCATGAGACTAAGGATATTGTTCTGCCTATCCCCAATGGCGAACTGAGAGAATTGGCATCCAAGGGCGATCCGGATTTCATGACTTCTCTGGCGCGCGGCCTGTCGGTGCTGCAGGCTTTCTCGCAGCTGAAGCGGCCGGCCTCCATGTCGCAGCTCAGCAGCCGGACGGGATTGTCCCGGGCGGTCGTCCGGCGTTGCCTGTATACGCTGACGCAACTCGGGTACGCGACCTGCGATGAGTCGCGGCGCTTCTGCCTGCTTCCCAAGGTAATGGAGTTGGGCTACGGGTATCTGGCGTCGATGCCGTTTGCGCAGGTGGTTCAGCCGATCTTGGAGAGGCTGGGGGAGACGCTGCGCGAGTCCTGTTCGATCACCGTTCTGGAAGGCGACGAGGTCGTCTATATTGCCCGCGCCCTGGTGACCCGTATCATGTCGACCGACTTGCGCATTGGTTCGCGGCTTCCGGCCTTCTGCACCTCGACTGGCCGGATCTTGCTGGCCTATCTTCCTCCACTCCAACTCGAGGCCTATCTGGGGCGCGTACGGTTAACCCGCTATACCAGCCGGACCCTGACTTCGATCGAGAAGCTGATGCAGGTGTTAAAAGCGGTGCGGCGGAATGGGTACGCGATTGTCGATCAGGAGTTGGAAGCCGGGTTGCGGTCGATCGCGGTCCCGATCCGAAAGCTGAACGGGGAAGTGGTCGCCGCCTTGAACGTTGGTACCCACGCCCAGCGCGTCAGTACCGCGGAATTACACGAGAAGTTTCTTCCCCACCTGCTCGATACGGCCAAACAATTGGGAATGCTGTTTGGGTAACCGTCGCTCCGCTGTAGTCAAGAACAACAAAGTGGATCCAGTTCGAACCTGGGCATCATTGCGTCCGGTTCTTTCCGCCGACAACGGGCGCTAAGTCAAATCGAAAAGTAGTTGTCGGCGGAAAGGACCCGGCTGGAGTGGAGCAAGTAAAGTGCCGCTAGTTCTCTTCTCCTGCTGGACGCTTGCGCAGTTCCTCCGCATCGCCAAGGTCCCTGGCACGGCCGGTGCATTCCTTATTACGAATCAACGCCTGGCGACCAATGAACTGGGTCGAGATTCCTTCCAGTTTTGCTTCCTTGCGCGTTGCCCATGCCTCGTCGAAGGAAACTCCAGTAATAGCGGTCAATAGGTCTATCCGGTTTGGTTTGACTCCCAATTGGATTACCTTACCGGGTGATTGAAGGTCTTCAGCTTGTATTCCCAGATTGCCGAACCCGAATTGCAAAAGCGCACGCATAATCCGTTGGGCGTTTTCCGCTGTGGGCCGGACCAATAGATCGAGATCCGCAGTGTATCTGGGGAAACCGTGGAAGGCCACGGCGAACGCTCCTACGACCAGATACTCAACTGCGTTCGAGTTCAATAACTCGAGAAACTCGCGCAAGTCCTTGTTTAATGGCATCAGGGTGGCGGCGGTCACGGAGTTCTATCACGATTCTGAGGCGCTCGTCCGGTTGCATTTCGGCATCTGCGCGGGCATCGGCCGCATCGGCATCCCCTAAGCTGGCGAAAATGCGAACCGTTTTGTCCACGCTCGAATTATATCTAAGCAGGAAAGTGCGAGGGAACCAAGGATATCATGCAAGCCAAAACCATCGATTTCCTTCCGACCTAACGAATAACCGTGATCGTGATCGTATTCGCTTTCACAAGAACATTGGTGTTTTCGTCCCTTCGTTCCATTTGGACGATATACTCGCCAGGCTTGGTGAGATCGTATATTTTGCTCAGGACGACTTCGAACCCTAGCGAGCTCTCGCCGGGTCGCAATCCAGCGTAGCCGAAGTTCCAACGCACCCAGTCATCCCCATAAAAGAGGGAGATTTTATCCCCGAGGGTCCTATACTTCCGGCTCAAGCAGAGCTTCAACGCGATAGTCTGCCTGGGTGACGGTGCGAATTCGAGCCTTGATCCGGCGTTCCAGTGCGTGGATGGCTTCCGGTTCTATTGTCGGTCGTTCCAATATTCCCAGCAGCGGACGCAGGGCGATCCACCACAGCAAGCGTTCGAAAGGCTCTTTGACCAGATAACGGACACCTTCATGTTCGTGGACGCCGACCAGCCATGCCAGGTCAGGATCATGCAGCCAGCCGAAGGGAGCAGGGGCAGGACGGCCCAGCACGGGTTCCGGCCCGGTCAGCAGCGAAGCACACGCAAACGCCGCCCGCTGGCGCGCCACCGCCCGCCAGCGTTCTTCCCCTTCCAGGCCGGCGGCGGCAAAAGCGTCGGCCAGAACTCCGCGGAGTCGCAAGCGGTCGAAAAGTTCGGTGGACGCGGCGTTGGGATCGGCCGGGCGCTGCAGCCGGCCAAGCGCTTCCAGGGCACACCAAGCCACTATGGTGCTCCAAATGACCGTCGCGTCGGCCAGCGGGGTGGTGAGCGCCGGCAGCACCGCGCGTGCTTGCTCCGGCCAGGGCTCAGAAAAAGAGCCTTCCAGCGCGGGGATACGCACTGCCAGTTGCAGGCGTCGTTCGAACTGCTGGACCACGGAATCCAGTGCTCCTGCCTGGCGTGGCAGGAGCTTGTTCTCCGGATCGGGGCTCTGGGCGGAGGAAAGATAACGGTCGGCTTCCTGGAGGAACAAGCGAACCCCGCGGCCGGCCTCCTGGGTCCACTTGGTCGTTTCCGCCTCAGCCGTTGCGGCGTCGCGCGCGTACCCGGCCAGTGTCTTGGCCTGCTTGGAACTGGCCAGGGCGCGCAGAGCGTCGTGAATCGGCTTGAGTTCCAGCATGTAGAGCGCATCTTGCAAGCTGGAGACGCCCCGGCCAGCAAGCCTATCGCACAACGTGCTCCAGGGGCGCGTGCCATCATCGCGCAGGTCGCGCCAATCGAGGAACACGCAGCATTTGTAGGCGCCGAGTTCGACGTACAGCCCTCTTTCCGCCAAATCCGCCGCGCGGTGCAGGTATTCCAGTCCGGTGAAAGCATCGCGGTAGGCTACCAGCATGGCGGGGTCGCGGGAAAGGCCGAAGCTTTCTCCCAGCGTACCTTGGCGCAAGCGTTTGCCCTCCTGCGATTTCTCGGCGTATCGGGCGGAGACCCGGATCCAGCCGCGCGTTTCGGCATAACGGTTGTGAAACACCACCAAAGCGCGGTCTTCGCCAAGCCGGTTGGAGTAGGCAAAGACATCTTCGTTCACCCAGCCTTCGCTGGTGAAGAAATCGTAGAGCAGGAAATTACGTACCTCGGCGAACAGGGCGCGGCGGTGCAGCAGGGGCGCGATTTCCCGCTCGTGGCGAGCCACCATCCAGGTATCCGGTTCTTCATCCCGATAAGCGCGGCGATACTCCATGCCGTACCTCTCGCTGAATCCCTCCACCTGCCCGTGACCGAACATGGGCAGGCCGGGAAGGGTCGCCATCATGGTGCAGACGCCGAAATACTTGTCGCCTTTGCCAAATTGATCCAGCGCGGTGCGCTCATCGGGATTGTTCATGAAGTTGACGTAGCGTTTGAGCACGTCGGGATCGAACTCCATGGTGTTTTTGAGCACGCTGCGGTAGTTGGCGTTTTCCTCATCCCGCAGCATGTTCATGAAGGCGCTGTTGTAGACGCGGTGCATGCCCAGGGTGCGGACGAAATAGCCCTCCAGCAACCAGAAAGCCTCGGCCAGCAGGAGTGTGCCGGGAACTTCTGCGGCGACGCGATCGACCAGCTCGCGCCAGAATTCGTTCGGCATGGCGGCATCGAAATCCGCCTTGCTCATGCCGTGTTCCGCGCGCGAGGGAATCGCCCCGCCGGTGCCGGGCACCGGGAACCAGAGCCGTTGATAGTGCTGCTTGGTCAGGGTCATGGCAGCGTCGAAGCGGATAATGGGAAACAGCCGCGCCACGTGAAGAATGGTTTGAATGACGGCTTCGCGCACCTCCGGCTTCAAGTAGTTCAGCTGCGCGGTGTCGTTCCAGGGGAAGCTGGTTCCATCGTTGCCGTGATAGACGTAACGATTTTCGCCCGCCCAGCGATCACCGCGGCGGAACACCACGGCTGCATCCGTGCGATCAAAATAATGGTCCTCAATCTTGATCTCGACGCGCTCGTCCTGGGAGAGGTCCGGTCCGTTGAACGAATAAGCGGGATAAGGGCTGTAGGGAAGCGACAGAAACCAGTCCGGGTGCTGCATTACCCAGCGCGAATCGATGCCCATGTGATTGGGGACCATGTCGCTGGCCAGCCGCATGCCACGGTTCCAGGCGCGTATGCGCAAGTCGAGAAACGCCGGCTCTCCCCCCAGATCGTCGGCGATGGTGTAGTCCGCCAGCGAGTAAGCAGAAGCAGCCGCCTCCGGGTTTCCGGTCATCTGCTTGATGCGTTGCGAGGCCCGGCTGCGCTCCCAAATCCCGATCAGCCACAGGGCATTGAACCCGCGGCGCCGCAAACGGTCCAGTTCCTCATTGGGGATCTCATCCAGCCGGGTAATGGAACGCCGGTACGTCTTCGATAACTGGTGCAACCATACGTAAACGCTCTTGGCGATCAGGACGGTTTGCGGCATCCATTCGACATCCTGGCTGAAACGCTCATATTCGAAGGCTGCCCCGGCAAAACTGGGGATGGCCGCGGCGCTGGAGTCGCCAAAGGTCCAGGGCGCGCCGAAGCGGGCGCCGGGAGGATGGAAGCGCATCCAGATGGCAATCTCCTCTTCCTTGAGAATGTCGAGCGCCGTGAGCAGGCGCTGTAGAAAGTCGCCCAGCAGATCGGCCCACTTAGCCCGGATGAAGCTGAGCTGGCCGGCCAGGGAACCCGGCGAGGCCAGGGCGGGCGCCCGCAGCATGTCGACCAAATTCTGATCTTCCGGGCCGAAACGCGGACGGGTGGCAAAATAATCGCGCAGCGCGGACGTAATTTGCGGATATGCCGTAGAGGCAGCCAGCGGCTGGTCGGCGAACAGTTCCTCGAACACCGCGAACGCCGGATTCACGTTGGCCAGCCAGAGCATCATCAGTTCTTCGAGGGCAATGGCCCGACGTGGGGTTCCGGCGGTAGATCCAGCCAGCCATTGCGCCGGGCTTTGTTCTCCGCGGTAAACGGCCTGGGGAGGAAAGTGTTCAGTAAAGGCCAGTAATGCCTGGTCCAGAACCCTGGCGCCGAGGCGCGACTCAAACCAAGCCAGGGCATCCAATATGGCGTGCGGGTCGCGTTGGGCGCGGTAGAGCGCTACGATTACGTGCAGCGTCTCGTCGATAAGTCCCATCGCGTTCAGCGCGCCGGGATGGACCGTGCGTTCGGGATGATGCCGGGTATCGCGCAGGCGGTTCATCCGCTGCGCGAACTCGCGGGCCGCCGCCAGATTGGCGAACACCACGTTCCCCGTCAGAGAGAAGAGGGTTTCCGCGAAACCGTACCGATCCCGTGCCTCACGCGACACGTGGAACTCAAAAGTTGGGGCGACGTTCATCTGTCTGTCTCTATGCGTACCGGTTCTACTGCGCGAGGCCGTCCCATGATTATCGTCAAAATATGGAAATCGTGCACGTGCCATTGAGTGTTCATTTGCCTTGAGGGGTACATATTGGCCCGATTCTGCATCCACATAGCGGGAGGATTACCAGCCTGCCCGCATGGAACTTTCCATCGCTTCCACAATCGAATTCGCTCAGGTGACGTATTGCGCCGTTGCAGGGCGTCCGCTGATAGCCGATCTAGATTTGCAGGTAGGCCGGGCGGAGCTGCTGGTGATGCTTGGCCGCAGCGGTTCGGGAAAGACAACCGCGTTGAAGCTGATCAACGGCCTGCTGTTTCCCGCCTCCGGGACGGTTTGGGTTGAAGGCCGCGCCACCCGGGACTGGGACCTGATCCGCCTGCGCCGCCGGATCGGCTACGCCATCCAGGAAGTTGGTTTGCTGCCCCACCTGACCGTGGCCCGCAATATTGCCCTTGTTCCCGAACTTGAAAAATGGCCACGGGACCGAATACGGGCTCGCCTTGACCAACTGCTGCGGATGCTCGGATTGGCCCCTGAGGAAATCTGCGAACGTTATCCTCATCAACTCAGCGGCGGGCAAAAACAGCGGGTCGGACTGGCGAGGGCCTTGGCTGTTGATCCTCCGATTCTGCTGATGGACGAACCCTTCGGCGCCCTGGATCCGTTGACTCGGGCCGAGGTCCAGCGGGAATTCAAGTCGCTGCAACGGCGTCTGGAAAAGACCGTGGTTTTCGTTACCCACGACGTCCACGAGGCCCTGGTTCTGGGCACGCGGATCGCCTTGTTGGATTCCGGCCGTTTGGCGGGCACTTATTCGCGCGAGGAGTTCTTACGCTCCCGTCATCCCGAAGCGGCAGCGTATATCTCCGCCTTGCGTGCCAGTTGATGGATGTGGCGGCCCGGGCTGGAACTGTCCAGTATTAAGAACGGGATGGCGAAGGTGGGGCGCGCCTGCCTGCCGGCGCAGCGAGAAAAACATGGATTTCATACGATTTTTCGGTAGTCACAGGACAGAGATCTTAACTCTTACCGTCGAACATCTGTGGTTGGTGGGAGTATCCATCGCCTTTGCTGTGGCAATTGGTGTACCGCTGGGCATCGTGATTACCCGCAGTCCAAGACTTAGAGCGCCGGTGCTTGGCGCCGTCAACATGATCCAAATTATTCCCAGCCTGGCGCTGTTTGGGTTCCTGCTGCCGTTGCCCTGGCTGGGCGAAAGGGCAGATCGGTTGGCAATCGTGGCCTTGACGCTGTATGCGCTGCTTCCCATTGTCCGCAACACCCACACCGGAATTGCCACCATCGACCCCGCCGTACGGGAAGCGGCGCGGGGTATGGGCCTGACCAGTATGGACATGCTCTGGCGAGTCGAGTTGCCACTGGCTACCGGCGTCATCCTGGCCGGTATTCGCGTGGCCCTGGTAATCACCATTGGCGTGGCGACCATCGCCGCCGCCATCGGCGCAGGCGGGTTGGGCGAGTTCATCTTTCGCGGACTCGCCATGGTGGATAACCGCGTGATCCTGGCCGGCGCGGTGCCCGCCGGAGCCATGGCCTTGGCCGCGGACCTTGGTTTGGGCAGGATTGAAAAGCTTCTGCGCGTGCCCCGATGAGCCAGTTCCCAGTTTCCAGTTTCCAGTTTCCAGAGAGTTCTCGGTTCTCAGTTCTCGGTTCTCAGTCTGGAAACCGGAAACTGGAAACCGGAAACTCGCTTCTTTGCGTGTTTCTGTGCCTGTTGCTGGTGATGCTGGGCGGATGCAATCCTTCGCGTCATCGGATCGTTATCGGTTCTAAGAACTTCACCGAGCAAGCCATCCTGGGCGAGTTCCTGGCGCAGTACCTGGAACAGCATGGATTTCCCGTGGAACGGCGGTTTTATCTGGCCGGCACGTATGTGTGCCAACAAGCGATATTGGCCGGCCGGATTGATCTCTACGTTGAGTACACGGGCACTGCGCTCACGGCCATTCTGAAGGAACCGCCGGTATCCGATCCGGCCACTGCCTATGTGCAGGTAAAGGAAGCGTACGCCCGCCGTTTTGGGCTGACGGTGACGGCGCCTCTGGGTTTTGACAACAGTTTTGCCATTGTCGTACGTGGGGATGATGCCCAGCGTCTGCACCTGCATGAGATCTCGGACGCGGTGCCGTACGCTCTCCATTGGCGCGCCGGTTTCGGCTACGAGTTTATGGAACGGAAGGACGGGTTCGCAGGACTTACTCGGACCTACGGTCTCCGCTTCGCGGAACCGCCGCGGATCATGGATCTCGGGCTGCTTTACCGCGCCTTGGAAACCCGCCAGGTGGATCTGATTGCCGGGGCCGCAACTGACGGCTTGATACCGGCACTGAAGTTGAAAGTGCTGCAAGACGACCGGCACTATTTCCCGTCCTATAGCGCCGTTCCCGTTGTGCGCGAGCAGACATTGCAAGAATTTGCGGGATTGGGATCGGCCCTGGCGGCCTTGGCCGGTAAGATCAACGAACAGGACATGCGGCAGATGAACTATGCGGTGGACGCGCAGCGCCGTGATCCGCGACAGGTGGTGGGCGAGTTCCTGCGCCGCAAGGGGCTGTGACGCTAGGTCACAGGCACGGTCAGCTTGTACTCCAGCCGGAAGCACAACAATTCTTCGGAAAATTGCAGGAAGGTCTCGAGCACGATGCCCTTAGCCAAGGGGCGCAACTTGTAATCGGAGCCTTGCACTACGGTCGGAACGGAAAGCATGGAGTCTTCTCCGATCTTGCCCAGCTTGCCCTTGAAATGGCCAATTACCATATTGCAGACCTCGCCCATGGCATCTGCGGTATGAGGCTCGGCCTCTTCCGGGGAGGTGTGGAGCATACGGGCGGCAATCAACGATGCTGCCCGGTTGCTGCAACGAATGTTGAACAAGCCGCAAATCGGACCCGCCAGGCCCACCAACGCAGTGAATGCGGGTGGAGGAGCTTGTTCCGGCGGGGTACAGGAGCTTAGAGAGGTCCCGATCATCATCTCGAAGACTTCCTGCGCACTCAGGCTCATCAGTCGTTTCCAAGTCGAGGGTTGCAAACTGGACGCGTTCTCGGCGGTGGCGGTTTGAGTTGTCATTTTTCCATCAGCAAGAACTCTTAATTAACCAGAACTCTTGTTAACAGTATCATCGGCAATTTTGAAAAAAACTCCAGTGGGAGGTATAAGAAATCCTGTCCAATCGTGAGCAACTCAAGTCTTCTGCAAGACGAACCTCAGGCCTAAATTGCTCCGGTAATTACCTGCAAGTGCCGTCCCGTTAGGCGGTTAACGCCAAACGGGAATGGGGCAACCAGCAACGGGAAACCGGAAACAGGAAACAGGAAACGGATCTAGAACGACTGTTACAATCATCTAATCTGGTGATGCTGCAGGCTCTCCGACCACTGCTGCCGTATTTCAAAAAGTACCGCAGCGGCTACTTTTTCGGCACGCTGGCGGTCCTCTGCAACAACGGCATCTGGATCTTGTTCCCGCTGGTCATCCGGCGCGCCATCGACAGTCTGCACGCCGGGGTAACGCGCGACAAATTGCTGCATTATGCGTTGCTGCTCATGGCGGTAGTACTGGCCAAAGGCGTTTTCCAGTTCCTGACCCGCTGGATCGTGATCGGCATCTCGCGTGACATTGAATTCGACTTGCGCAATGACTTGTTTCGTCACCTGGAGCAGCTTTCCTGGTCGTGGTATCAGCGGACGCGTACCGGCGACATCATGGCGCGGGCCACGAACGATTTGAATGCGGTTCGGATGCTGCTCGGGCCGGCCATCATGTATTCCGCCAATACCCTGGTGTTTACCGCCGGCGCCCTGGCTTTCATGCTGACCATCAGCGCCAGGCTGACGATATACGCGTTCTTACCCTTGCCGGTGGTGAGCATAGTGGTCCAGTATTTCGGCCGCCGCATTCATGAACGTTTTGAACGGATCCAGGCGCAGTTTGCGGATATCTCCGCGCGGGCCCAGGAGAACTTCTCGGGGGCGCGCGTCGTCCGCGCCTACGTGCAGGAGCAGGCGGAAATCGAAGCTTTCGAAGGCGCAAACCGGGAGTACATTGCCCGCAGTCTTAAATTGGTTCGTCTGATGGGCATGCTCTGGCCGACCCTGGAAATGCTGCTCGGTTTCGCTGTCGTGCTCGTGCTCTGGCTGGGGGGCCGGGAAGTAATTCGCGGGCAGATGACGGTAGGCGGCTTTGTCGCTTTTAACACTTATATGGTGCAACTTACCTGGCCGGTGATTGCTTTGGGCTGGGTTATCAACCTGGTGCAGCGCGGAACCGCGTCGATGGTGAGGATCAATGCCATTCTGCGGGAAGAACCCGAGATTAGGGACGTTGGGCATCCTGCGGTTTCGCCCGCCGCGGTCCCCTCCGTGGACATCTGCGGCAACATTGAATTCCGCAACCTGACCTTTCGCTACCATGGCGCCGGCGAAGGCAATGCGTCCGGCGACGGGAACAGCAGGACGGACGGCGCGGCGCCCCTGGTGCTGCGCAACATCCACTTGCTCGTCCCTGCGGGCACCAGCTTGGCTATTGTAGGTCCCACGGGGTCGGGAAAATCCACCTTAGTGAGCTTGATTCCGCGCATCTACGATGCCCCGGCCGGGATGATTTTGCTCGACGGCCGCCCGTTGGGCGAATATCCGTTGGCGAAGCTGCGGGAAAGTATCGGGTTTGTGCCGCAGGAAACCTTTCTCTTCGGCACCACGGTACGCGAGAACATAGCCCTGGGCGTCGAGAATGCCTCGCTGGAGGACGTGCGCCGGGCGGCGGAGGCGGCGAATATTGCCAGCGACATAGAAAGCTTCCCCGACGGCTACGATACCCTGGTGGGCGAGCGTGGGATCACGCTCTCCGGAGGGCAAAAACAACGGGCCGCCATTGCCCGGGCCCTGTTGCGCAATCCGCGCATCCTGATCCTGGACGATGCGCTCTCCAGTGTCGATACGCAGACCGAAGACCGGATCCTCAATCATCTGCGCGAGGTCATGCGCGGGCGTACCACAATTTTCATCTCCCACCGCGTCTCTACCGTGCGTAACGCCGATTGCATAGCCGTGCTGCACGGCGGCTGCATTGTGGAATACGGCCCGCATGACGAGCTGCTCGCCCGCAACGGCTACTACACAGACCTGTACAACAAGCAACTGCTCGAAGAAGAATTGGCCGGCGAGGCGGTTTGAGGCGGCTTTCCCCGGAGGCAACCGTCACCTTTAATGGCTCGCCCAGGACGGAGCATCCGCCGTTCTCCGTTCAGCCTGCGTGTTGATTCTGTTCCTGTTCCAGCCAAACGCTTCCCCTCGCAGGCTGGTTTGTTGCGGGCCGGCCGCCATTCTAAAGCCCTTAAGGGAAATAGCCGAAGTATCAATTGAGCACTTGGGTGGAAGAGCTCATATAAGCCTTGATCGGTGACGCCACTACGGCTGAGCAGCTTTGGCATTGCCATGCCACTTGGTAAGCCGGGTTCGCTGCCAAGCCAAGGAATTTCTGCGTCTGGGCGAAATCGAGAGAGTGGACCTGGCCACTGGGAAAGTGTATGAAGCACCTTACGATTGTGCTGGTGCTGATTTGTCTGGCGACACCGTTGGCGAAAGCCGGTGACTCCACCAACGCGGGTGAGTCCACCATGGTGATGGCGATCGTTCCGAAACCTGCAAAGCCGGAACGCCAGCGTTTCCTGACGATGGAAATGCTTACCTACCAAAGCGCCAACGCCGCCGTGCAGATCACCGATCTGATACAAACCATGAATCGGTGCACCGGCAAGCCGCGAATTTATGCAATGCCGCAACAGGGACCTACCCAGGAATTTATAACCATCGCGCCCAACAAGGAGATCAATCCGATTGCCCGCGTGTTCGTGAACGCAGGCTGGGGGCCGGCCACGTTATACTTCATCGGCGGCGGGGTGGGCGGACCCTTGTACGGCAGCTATTGGCTGCGGAAACACGGACACCCTCGTCTGGCAAAAGCTCTGCCTATCACGACCTCTGCCTTGGGTAGTTTCATGATCGGATACAGCCGGCTGCATACTCCCGGAGCCCCTGCAGGAGCGGTGCGCATCCAGTAGCAGCCCAAACACCCACTACAGAAACACCGAGCCACAGAGATGAATTAGGGATTTTCGGTTGGGGGATTGTAGTGCCGGGCCGGGCCGGTGTCTGCAAGCCCAAATCCTAAAAGGTTTTCTCTGTGGCTCGGTGTCTCTGGGGTGGGTGTTGCCTGGGGTGGATCTTTCCTGCGCTACCGGACCACCAACACTTCCCGGATGTGGTCCCGGCCGAGGAAGAATTTGATGGAGGAAAAATCGTGGAAAAGATTCTCAATATGGCGATTATTGAAGACCCGCTGTAGCGGAAGATAGGAGTGGTGGCGCAAACTTTGCTGCCCAGGTGCGGAAAGCGGAATACGCTGGAGCTCAAGCGTATCGTCCCCGCTGATATGATAGCGATGGTAAGGGGCATGGGGGCCCGCATCGCGCGTGTGAAAGAACCCCAACAGCAGCCCCTGTGGCCGCAAAATCCGGTGTATGCGCCCCACCACCGGCTTGACCAGATCGGCATGTAAATAGTCGGCCAGATCCCAGCACAATACGGCGTCGAAAAACTCCGCTTCGTAAAGCAGGTTCTCCGCCAGAAAGCGCGTTACGTCGGGGACCGACTGCCCCGCCGGGGCGGTGGTCAGCAGTCCGGGATCGCGGGCCGCCAAAAGCACATCTTCGTTGTGGATACGGTGGCCGATGCCGGTAAAGAACGAGATGTTTTGCGGCGAGGTCGGTCCTAGATCGAGCACCCGCATGCCGTCGAGCCGGCGCAGGCTGCGCGAGAGCTCCCCAAGGCCGTTGGAATGTCGCGTGACACGGGATACCTGAGGTTCGGCGGCCGTTTCTCCCCCCGCCGTGCCACGGAATAATCTAGAAATCACACTCACGAGAATAGCCACGCCCTCTCGCATTCGATACCCGAGAGGGCCCAAGAGTTCAACCGTGCTGCAGAAAGCCCGTGCGCCTTGCCTATTTCTTCACGTCCAGCAAGGGACCCTGGCCAGGGCTGCCAGGAACCGCGGCGTTTTGCGCCAGTTCCCGCTTCGGCTCCGCACTCGTATCCGCTTTGCTATCTTTGTTAACGTCGATCCGGCCCCTGAAGTAAGCCCCCTCTTCGATCATGATGCGCTGGGTGGTAATGTCGCCCGCCAGAACCGCGGACTTGCGCAAACTCACGCGATCTGCGCCATGGACATTCCCTTCCACCTTGCCCTCGACGATGACGTCCCGGGCGTTGATTTCCGCGTGCACACGGCCATTCGGACCAATGACGAGATTGTGGCCACGCAGTTCAATGGTCCCCTGCACTTCTCCATCCAGATATAAATCTTCACTCCCGGAAAGTTCACCTTTAACGACGACGGACTTTCCAATGTGCGCAACTTCGCGGCGAAGTGTTTCCACTGGCTGAGATGTTCCCATGAAACGGACCTCCGTGGCAGAGCTGACGGATGTAGTTGCACTTCCAGGTTGTGCAGCGCCAGAGGGCTGCGGTACGGGCGAGACTGGCGGCCTTTCCGTCTCTTTCGATTTCCACATAAATGCTCAATACTCCCATTCCTGCGCCAGGCGCGAACTGTGAAAAAAACGGCCAATTCAATATACCGAATCGAATGGGTGGTTTCCATACGTAACCGTCGTGCCGCGGATGTACCATTCGCATACCTGGACACTTGGATCGGGAAGTGCTTCCTCAACATGTACCGGCATACACAGGGATGGTACAACAATGGTTACTAAATAGTACACAGCTCACAATAGGTAAGCTATTGTATATATGGTAAATAGTAAACCTACTGATTATGCTGGGCTTCTTTGTTTTTCGTTGTTCACTATAGCAGGCCTGATTTGGCCCCCGTGTTGCTATGAAAACGATGTCGGCCCGTTCGGAACCTGTCGCGCCGGCGAGGGGAGCCGAAAACCAGGGGAACAGCGGTTGCTCTCGCCGGGCGTGGCTCCACACCAATGGGACTGCCTTTTCCGGGCGGGCCGGCAATTCAGTCCGTACGCATCCTCCTTACAAGGCCAGCTCAGGCGAGCTGGTCTTTTATTTTGTGTAGCGCATCGCAAGCTCCTGGGGAGCAACTGCGGCGATGCCCACTCTCGTCTTACTAGGTAGCCCTCCACGGTCCGGAAGGAAGCCGGAGAGAACTATGGATCATACCAATAGGCGTCGGAAAGCGGTGATCATGGCGGTAATGCTGTGCCTGGCAACGGTGGCCGGCGCCCAGCAGGTCCCTTTGCCTCCGGCGCAGGGGATCCCACAATCCACCTCGCCCGCCGAACTGGTGCGCAAGGTGGTAGACAACGAACTGCATGCCCAAGACGATGGCCACTTCATGTATCGCCAGTGGCGACAAACGGCGGATGGGGTGAAACTCAAGGACGTGGTTGAGACTACCGCGGGCTCGGTGGCGCGGCTGATTGCGGTCGACGGCCGGCCCTTGACCGCACAGCAACGGGCGGACGAAGACGCCCGCCTCCAGGAGCTGTTGCAGCATCCCGAGTTGCAGCAACAGAAGCAGAAAGAGCAGCAGCAAGATGACGAGCGGGTGAGGAAGATATTCCGCGAGTTGCCCTCGGCCTTTCTTTACGAATACGAAGGGCTGGAGCAAGGGCCATCGGGGGAGCTTATCCGCCTGAAGTTCGTGCCGAATCCGCACTATCAGCCGCCCTCCCGGGAGACTTCCGTGTATAAGGCCATGTCAGGCAAGCTGTGGGCCGCGGTGCCCGAGTGCCGCCTGGCCCGCATTGAGGCTACGCTTTTTCGCGACCTGCGTTTTGGTTGGGGCGTTCTGGGACGCCTGGATAAAGGGGGACACTTTTATGTGGAACAATCCCGGATCACCCCCGCGCGTTGGGATGTCACCTACCAGAATATTCAATTCGACGGCAAGGCCTTGCTGTTCAAAACCATCAGCCTGCATGAGACCGAGAAAACCAGCGACTTTCGCCGCGTGGCGGATAATCTGACCCTGGCCCAAGGAATCGAAATCCTGAAGAAAAGCGACCGGCAAATGGCCGCCAATGGTAACCTGCACTAGCCTGACCGGGCGCGGTGTACATGCGCATCGGCTCGGGCTCCGGGGTCAGCGGCGGGAGCACGTCCGGATCCGAACCCGGCTCCGCTTCCGGGTCATGAGTGGGTTTCGGATCAGGATTTGGTTCGGGCCGAGGTGGCGGGATTCCCTGATACAAACTTCGCATCGTTAACAACTCCATATCCATCCGATCCATATCCATCCGATGCTGCGAACGAGTTTAAGATGCCGCAGGCGGGATGCGCGGGATCGGAAACCATCCCGGCGGAACTTCAGTTCGACCCCGACGTAGAGGCGAGATTGACATGCGTGGGGCGAGGCGTATATTGTGCTCGACTTGCTGACGCCCGCTTCAGCCGTCAGCACTCAGCCAAACTGGACCCGACTTGTTTCGGCTAAGGGCTGCATGTTACACAGACGGCTTCGGCGATAGCCGGTGTAGATGCCTCGTTTTGATCACCTTCGCGCATGACGCGATGGGGAAAGGAGGAAACGTGGCAGCAAGTTCATCTGCGCGCTCAGAGAGCCGCAAAATCTACTGGCTGGCGCTGACCCTGACTCCGAGCCTGGGCCCGGCACGCTGCCGCCAGTTGCACCGGCGATTTGAAGATGTAGCGAACGTGTTCCACGCCTCGCTCACCGAATTGGAGGCTGCAGGATTGGCCGCCGTGGCCGCGCAAGCCATCGCCAGTGGGCAATCGCTGGCGGCTGCCGAGGAAGAGATGCTACGGGCCAGCAGCCTGGGCGCGGAACTTATCACTCTCGACGATGAACTCTATCCGGCGCAATTGAAGGAGATCTACGATCCTCCCCCGGTGTTGTACGTGCGTGGCAGCGTTGCCGTACTTGGCGGACCCGGCATCGCCGTCGTGGGCACCCGCCACCCGACTCCGTATGGCCTGGCTATGGCCGAGCGGCTGGCCTGCGACCTGGCTGCCCGCGGCCTCATCATATTGAGCGGAATGGCGCGGGGCATCGACACGGCCGCGCACCGTGGATGTATTGCCGGAAAGGGCCGCACCGTCGCCGTTTTCGGAACCGGCATTGACGTTGTCTATCCGCGGGAAAACCGCAAACTGGTGGAACAGATCCTCGCCCAGGATGGCGCGGTATTAACGGAATTTGCCACGGGGACGTTTGCCGCTCCGCAAAACTTTCCGATTCGCAACCGGATTATCAGCGGCCTGTCCGCCGGGGTGCTGGTGGTCGAAGCGGGCGAGTACAGCGGCACGCGCATTACCGCGCGCTGTGCGCTGGAACAGAATCGGGAAATGTTTGCCGTTCCCGGCAATGTTACCAACAAGAACTCTTGGACGCCCAATACGCTGATCAAGCAAGGGGCCAAACTGACCGCCACTTGGGAAGATGTCTGGGAAGAACTGCCGGTGTCTCTGCGGCAACGCCTGGCGCCGCCGGAGGCCGCTGGCCGGGAAGCGGCTGCCGCATCGCTGTTTCAAGATGTGGCTTGGTCGCCGCATGAGAAACGGGTGTTCGCATTGCTCAAAGCCGATGAGGCCATGCATATCGACCAACTGGTGGAGCAACTGGATCCGGACCTGTCCTCGTCGGAAATCTTCGCGGCGCTTTTTGAACTGGAACTGGCCGGCAAAATTCGCCAGTTGCCCGGCAAAAACTATGTGAAAGTATTTTAGCCAGGCGCACAAGGAGAGAACGATTTCCCGGAAGGGGAGTAAGGATCAGGCTGTGGCGGTGATGACCGGGCTGCGGGAATTTGGATTTTTTCACTTTCGAAACTTTAGTAACTCCTTCAACAATCAACGCTATCGGGGTCGAGGAATCAAAATTCAAAATTCATCCATCAAATTCTATCCCGGCCACTTTTGCACCAAGCGGCAGTTTCGTGCTAGTTTCAAGACCGGGTCGAACCCACAATCAGACGAGGAAGAGTTTTGCCAAAAGGGTTAGTTATCGTAGAGTCGCCGGCCAAGGCCAGGACGATTCAAAAATATCTCGGCCGAGGCTATGAGGTCGAAGCTTCCCTGGG
>Ga0326727_10002535_pt1 | contig 61845 bp, 51 predicted proteins | sample MB2enrmetagenome_FD_207643 | JGI IMG/M metagenome (GOLD analysis project Ga0326727, IMG submission 207643) | Lab enriched peat soil microbial communities from McLean, Ithaca, NY, United States - MB29MY | ecosystem: Environmental > Terrestrial > Soil > Wetlands > Peat | place: USA: New York...
CCGGGCCGATATGCCGCCCGCGTATATGATACAGCAACTCTGCCATGCAATCTCCTCTTGTGGAGAACCATAGCAGAAAATCGATTACGACGCCAGCGAAAAATGTGTGCCCTGTGATTGACTACAAGGAATGTTTCACGAAGTGAAGGGAAAGGTCAAGCATATCGCCGGGAAGCTGTGCGCTAATCCTAAGCTGGAAGCTAAAGGTACCGGTGAAAAGATAGCCGGCAATGTTCAGGAAAAGATCGGAAAGATAAAGAAGGTTTTGGGGAAGTAGTGAGAGCGGCATCTCATGCACCGGCGTGTCCTTGGACCCATGGCTGGGGTTGCATGATATACCAAAATCAGGAATCCGAAAGGCATGAGGCCTGCGGAGTAAAAGAGTTCATAAATAACAATAACAACCATAAAAAGGAGAACGTGCGATGAAAGCAACACATTCTATATCTCTAACGGTGGCAGCGGTGGCTCTGCTGGCGCTCAGTGTGCCTGTGCACGCGTCGGAAATGGACAGCCGCATCTCATCATCTGCCAAGCAGTCTTATGTGTTCAAGACCTACCTTCGTGGTGATGATATCAAAATCCAGTCCAGTGACGGCGCCGTCACCTTGACGGGAATCGTCTCCGAGCAATCCCACAAGTCATTGGCCCAGGAGACCATAGAAGACCTCCCCGGTGTCAAGAGTGTTGACAACAGGCTGGAACTCAAAGGTGAGAGCCCCGCCAAAAACTCGGATGCGTGGCTCACCACAAAAGTGAAAACCATCCTCTTGTTCAATCGCAGCGTAAGCGCCGCCTCAACCGAGATTAACACCAAAGACGGAATCGTGACCCTGCGAGGCGATGCTACCAGCCAGGCACAAAAGGAACTGACAACTGAATACGCCAAAGATGTCGAAGGGGTGAAAGACGTAAATAATGAGATGACCGTGACAAAGACCTCGAAAAAGACGGAAACGGTAGGCGAAGATATTGACGACGCTTCCATCACCGCCCAGGTCAAGATGACGCTGCTATATCACCGCTCGACCAGCGCCCTCAACACCAAGGTCGAGACGAAGAATGGTGTGGTTACATTGTATGGCAAGGCCAGCAACGCAGCCGAATTGAACCTGGCCACCAAACTTGCCAAAGACGTAGACGGTGTGAAGGAAGTAAAGAACCGGATGGCGATCTAGTAGTCCAAGTCCAGGACCAAAGAGACCATATGACCACTGCCGGCTAGTATGGTGATTTAATAGCAGGCAGTGGCGTTGGCAGGGGTTATAACGCGCGGGATATGGGAACAAAAGCCGGTAATTGAGAGTCAGCAATGGGAATAGACAAAGACAAGAGCCAGGCAATTGAAGCAGCCGATCTGCGCCGCAACGCTGAAGAGTTTTTACGCGCGAAAACAGCAAAGACTTGTCCTCCCCGGACCGAAGCCGAATCATAGCGACTGTACCATGAACTTGAGGTCCATCAGATTGAACTGGAGATGCAAAACGCAGAGCGCCGCCAGGCCAGGGATGAGCTGGAAACAACGCTGGGAAAGTACACCGACCTCTACGATTTTGCCCCGGTCGGCTACTTTACCCTCGACCGCGTTGAAATTATGCGTGCAGTAAACCTCACCGGCGCCTGCCTACTCGGGATCGAGCGCGCCAGACTGCTCGGCCGGAGCTTCGGGCTGTTCTTCGCCGCTGAAGCCTGGCCGCTCTTCTCTGAATTTCTCGGGAAGGTGTTTGCGACCCAGGGCAAGGATTCTTGTGAGGTAACGCTCACGACAGAGGGGAATTCCCCGCTCTTTTTGCACATCGAGGCCGTTGCCTGCGGATCTGGGCAGGAGTGCCGCGTTGCGGTCATCGACATTACCAAGCGAAGGCTTGCTGAGGATGCGCTCACCGAAAAACGGCGGGAGCTTGAGGAGCTCAACAGCTCTCTGGAGGTGCGCGTTGTCAAAGCTTTGGACGAACTGCGCCGGAAGGACCAGATTCTGATTCTGCAGGACCGCATGGCCGTCATGGGCGAGATGGTCAACAATATCGCCCACCAATGGCGACAGCCGTTGAATGCGCTTTGACTCGTCATCCAGCAATTGCCATTCTTCTATGAATCGGGCGAATTAAGCAAGAAAATGCTTGAGGACAACATTTGCAAGTCCATGGAATTGATCCAGCACATGTCTCAGCGTAAACTTCATTCAGAAGCCATTCTCGATAAAGGATTTGGCCGGCAAAGTGCAGGGTGTGGTGAGTGGAAAGTGACTGAGACAGCGCACTCGATAACGGTAAGTGGCTAAAAACCGCATCTACTCTGGCTGGCAATTCCGCTACGCTCCATTGCCAGCCGGTTATGCAGAACTTTAGGCCATATCTTATGTGCTAAAGGAGGTGAAGCGTTATAATTGCGGTATCCACTTAATCCAGAACGTTAATAACGCGGGCAATCTATGACTGGCAACGCATCACTCGAAACAACATGGAGGTTAACCATGGCTGAAAATAACGCAGTGGTAGGGGTCTTTAACTCCCACACCGAGGCAGAAACAAGCATTAAAGAACTCCAGAAGGCGGGGTTCGACATGAAGAAACTGTCCATCGTGGGCAAGGACTATCACACCGAGGAACACGTCGTCGGCTACTACAACGCCGGTGACCGGATGATGCTCTGGGGCAAACTAGGGGCCTTTTGGGGCGGCTTTTGGGGCTTGCTGTTTGGGTCTGCCCTTTTTGTTATCCCCGGCATCGGTCCCCTCATCGTGTTCGGCCCGCTAGTGGGTTGGATTGTCGGGGCACTGGAAGGTGCCGTGGTGGTCGGCGGGGTGAGCGCTTTGGCCGCCGCGCTCTGCAGTATTGGCATTCCCAAGAATAGTAGCTTGAAGTACGAGACGGCGCTCAAATCTGACAAGTTCCTCGTTATCGCTCACGGTACAGCCGACGAGGTGGCCAAGGCCAAGAGCATCCTCGATACTGCTGGCGCGACACAAGTCGATGTCCATTCAGGGATAACCGGTTAAATCGCAGGTTAGACTTGAATTAATCTCCAATCCTACCCCCCACAAGCCAGCGGGGGGGTAAGAGAATCAGAGAGGGGGGCTATCCCAGGTCTCAGGCCTAAGCGAGAGGAGGAGTGGAGCAGTATGATAAGTTCAGAGACCACGGTTGCTGAATACCTGTTAACCCGGTTAAAAGAAATCGGAGTGGATCATCTCTTTGGCCTGCCGGGAGATTTTGTCCTGGGTTTCTTTAACCAGGTGCTGAAGAGCGATCTGAAGTATGTCGGCACATGCAATGAACTCAACGCGGCCTATGCCGCCGACGGCTACGCACGTATCCGGGGCATAGGGGCATTTTCCACAACCTATGGCGTCGGAGAACTGAGCGCCGTAAACGGCGTGGCGGGAGCATTCGCCGAAAGAGTGCCGGTGGTGGTGATCACCGGCTCGCCCGCGACGATTTATTTCCGCACACGGCCGCTGCTGCATCACACCCTGGGCGATTATCAGATTCCCTTGAGGATATACGAGAGAATTACCGCCGCCTCAACCCATCTCGTTTCTGCAGAAACGGCCCCGGCCGAGATCGACCGGGTGTTGTCGGCGTGCCTTTATCACAAGCTGCCGGTTTACATCAGTCTCCCCGCAGACGTGGTGATGATGAAATGTAATCGGCCGAACGCTTTCCTATTCCCGACGCCCGCCCCCAGTGATCGGGATGCGCTCGGGGAGGCGATCAAGGAAGCGCTTGGAATGCTGGATAAGGCACGGAAACCGGTCGTGATCGGTGACGTGGAGTTGATCCGCTTCAAGCTGCAAAAGGAATTCACCGGTTTTCTCGACAAAACGGGCTTTCCGTATGTCACCATGATGTTGGGTAAGAGCGTCATTTCAGGGCAACACCCGCAATTCATCGGCCTCTTTGAGGGAGATCGAAGTCGCGACTACGTCCGGAAAAGGGTCGAGTCCGCCGACTGTATTCTGCAACTGGGGGCCTTGATGACCGATATAAACACGGGCGGCTTCACAACTAACCTCGACGACTCGAAGACGATCAGGGCCAACATCCGCTCAGTGAAAATCAAGCACCATTATTACGAAAACGTGAATCTCCATGATTTTATGATTGGGCTGACGGGAAAGCTTTCACGACGGGATCCCGCAACTCTGGATATCCAACGTGCCGCCGATGGGTGCGTACACCGGTATACGGAGCCGTACCGTCCTGATGCGCTGAAACCGCTTACCATCAAGCGTTTCTTCGATCGCATAAGTCATTTTATAAAAAACGATTCAATAGTCATTGCTGAAACGGGCGTATCCCTCTTCAGTGCCGCGGAGATGCTCATGCCTGAAGGAGCGACCTTCATAGGGCAGGCCTTTTACGGATCGATCGGCTATACGGTCGGGGCAACACTCGGCGCCGGCATGGCAGCACAGGACCGGCAGGTCGTGCTTTTTGTGGGGGATGGCTCTTTCCAAGTTACCTGCCAGGACCTCTCGACGATGATCCGGAACCGTCTCAAGCCCGTCATCTTTCTCGTCAATAATGACGGATATACGATCGAGCGGGTGATCTGTGACCGCCCTTACAATGATATCCAGCCCTGGCGCTATCACAAGCTCGTGGAGGTATTCGGAGGAGGACTGGGCCTTGATGTCCACACGGAAGGGGAGCTTGAAGATGCGCTGGAAAAGGCTTCATCAACGGACGGCCTCGTATTCATCGAAATTCACACCGGGCGGTTAGACTGCCCCGAGTCCCTTCGCAGTGCAGGTCGGTCGATGGCAAAGGCAAATCAGCTCGGCTGATGCAAGACGGGGCAAAACGCAGCGACTGGTGAAGTGGGGAAAATGAAAGCGACTGCAATCACCTGCTTGTTTCTGGATATTGGCGGTGTTCTGCTCACCAACGGGTGGGATCATCATGCCCGCAAACGGGCGGCGGCAAACTTCAAGCTGGAGTTTACCGAGATGGAGGAGCGGCATCACCTGACCTTCGACACCTATGAGAAAGGAAAGCTCACGCTGGAAGAATATTTAAGCTGGGTGGTCTTCTACAAAAAGCGACCTTTCACCAGTGCTCAGTTTCGGCGCTTCATGTTCGCTCAATCGAAACCTTACCTTGAGATGATCGAACTAGTCGCTCAGCTCAAGATCCGGCACGGACTGAAGATCGCTGTGGTCAGCAACGAAGGGCGCGAACTGAATGCGTATCGGATTCGGAAGTTCAAGCTGGACGGTTTTGTGGATTCTTTTATTTCTTCCTGCTTCGTCCACGTACGCAAGCCCGATGCGGACATCTTTAGGCTTGCGCTGGACATAGCCCAAGTGCCGGCCCGGCAGGTAATCTATATCGATAACACTCCGATGTTCGTCCAGATAGCGGAAGGTTTGGGGATTCGAAGCATTCTTCACACGGATTACAGGCCCACGTGTGCAAAACTGGCTTCGTTCGGATTGCTGAATCATACATGAGACCAGCTGACCCGCGCATGCTGACGATCTATGGCGGCTCGTCGAGCATCAAGTTCGCGCTGCTCGAGGTCGATGACTCGCTTCGACAAATTCCGGAGGGAGGGATTAAGCGGATTGGACTGCTGAAGGCCACCTTGCTGGTGAAATGCGTGAACCAGCAGGGCAACATTTACGGTTAGTGACGGCGGGCGCCGTGTCACACGGTGGCGGCGGGCGGTGTTCCCCCATATCGAAATACGCCTGCGCCGGAGCAAGAGGAATGCTGACAACCGCGCATATCGCGGTGAAACCGATTTCTCAAACACGCTGTCAGCGAGGCGACAACTGTGATCAAAAACGATTCTCAAAGAACAAAAGGATTACTACTATGCTAAGCAAAGCCAAAACCCTAAAGGGTTACAAATTAGACAGCCTTGACGGGGAAATAGGGAAGGTAGAAGAATTCTACTTCGATGACCGGCACTGGGCGATTCGCTATCTTGTCGCCGACACGGGAAACTGGCTTACGGGTAGGCAGGTGTTGATCTCCCCCTATGCGCTGGTCGCCGTGATTAATGAAGAGAAACACATTGAAATCAATCTGACCAAAAAACAGATTGAGGACAGTCCATCCCTGGATAGCGACAAGCCCGTCTCGCGACAATTCGAGGAGGCCTACAACGGGTTTTATGGATGGCCGATGTATTGGGGAGGCCCATACATGTGGGGTGCTTATCCCTACATTGTGCGGGACCCTGAAAAATGGAAAGAATACACCCAAGTAGAGAAAGCGTGGGATCCCCATTTGCGCAGCACTCACGAGGTGAGTGGCTATAACATCCAAGCCGCGGACGGCGAGATTGGCCACGTCGAGGATTTTATCATCGATGACGAGACGTGGGCGATTCGTTATCTAATCATCGATACACGGAACTGGTGGCCGGGGAAAAAGGTCCTGGTTTCACCGCAATGGATCGAGCGCGTTAGTTGGAGAGAGCAGAAAGTCTTCGTCAATCTTCCCCGAGAAACCATCAAGCAATCACCTGAATACACCGAGGAGTCTCTGCTAACTCGGGATTATGAGATTGGACTGCATCGACATTACAATCGCCAAGGATACTGGATTGATGAACCGGTGGCCAAGGACCATTCCCGTTGAAGCAAACACTAGAAAAGGCATTCTTACATGCATGACTTGCTCGGCCGTGAAACGCAGGACGGTCGGGTGGCTGAAGCGGCTGCGCTGTTTTGCAACCAGGTCAAGAAATGGGTCGGCGCATTAGCGGCGGCATCGGATAGAATGCGCACGGATTTGCGATGGGCTGGAATCCCTTGGGATCGAATTAAAAGAAAAGCGAAATGCGAATGAGGGCATGATTTCCGAGGCTGCCGGCCGGGTTGCGGTCCGCGTTATTCGCACGGTCGAAGCATGCTTGATAGCCAAGACGGTTTGCCGCGTTCTCGGCCTCCAGGGCGGAAAAAGAATATGCCATGAATACGAAGAAGGCTAACCTCAGGGACAGACCGCAATGACGATCGCCGTTGGTAATATGGTTCACGACGTCTGGCACATCGCTGCCATCGGACTTGGGTTTTTTCTCTCTGTGTTGGCGACTGGGCATGCGGTTCTCAATAAGCGTGATTCGTGCGCCACCATCTCATGGGTGGGTTTCATTTGGCTCGTGCCCCTAGTCGGCGCTGTCATGTACTTTATCTTCGGAGTCAATCGCATCCGCCATAAGGCCGCTCTGCTGCGAAGTAACCTTGAGCGGTACCGGGCACATGCCGCGCAACTCGAATGTCTTCCGGAAGAGTTGCAGTGCCATCTGCCGGATCACGTGGGGCATCTCAAGATGCTGGCTCGGGTCGTTGGGGGTATGGTAGAGCGACCCTTGTTGCAAGGCAATCGGATCGATCCGTTGGTGAACGGAGATGAAGCCTATCCTGCCATGCTGGAAGCGATCCAACAAGCAAACCAGACTGTCTCTTTCGTGACCTATATTTTCGATCGGGACGAAGTCGGGATGGCCTTTGCGCATGCGCTTGGCGAGGCCGCACGCCGGGGCGTGGAAGTGCGGGTGCTGATTGACGCGACGGGGAGTCGGTATTCCTGGCCAACCATTTTCCACACGCTGCGACAAGAGGGGGTGAAGTATGCACGGTTTCTCCCGTTTGCGTTGTGGCATCCGATGTCGATGAACATGCACACACACCGCAAGATCTTGGTGGCGGATGGGCGCGTGGGATTTACCGGCGGCATGAATATTCGAGTGGGACACTGCCTTAAACGCCAGCCACAAAACCCGGTACAGGACATCCATTTTCGGGTGCTGGGCCCTGTGGTGACCCAACTGCAAGAATTGTTCGCCGATGATTGGCTGTTCTCGACAGGCGAATCTTTGCGTGGCGATGCGTGGTTTCCCAAAACCGAAAGCGCTGGGCAGGTGTTGGCGCGAGGCGTGATCGATGGCCCGGACGAGAATTTCGAGAAGCTTTTTTGGACGCTGTTGGGAGCGCTCTCGATCGCCCGCTATTCCATTCGGATCATGACTCCCTATTTTCTGCCCGACCCTGCCGTGGTCTCCGCCCTGAATCTGGCAGCAATGCGGGGTGTGCAAGTTGACATCATTTTGCCCTCACGGATCAATGTGCCTTTCATCCGTTGTGCCTCTCGGGCGATGTGGTCGCAAGTGCTCCAGCATGGATGCCGAATGTGGCTGACCCCGCCTCCATTCGATCACTCCAAACTTATGCTGGTAGATAACTGCTGGGTGCTGCTGGGATCGGCCAACTGGGATTCAAGAAGCTTGCGCCTCAACTTTGAGTTCAACTTGGAATGTTACGACGTTGCACTTGCCCAACGGCTTGATCAGCTGGTCGAGACAAGACGGGATGGTGCCCGTCCTGTGACGCTGGAGGAAGTCGATGGCCGCCCATTGCCGACTCGCCTGCGCGACGGTATTGCGCGATTGCTGACGCCATACTTGTAGTCCGAGATTTATGTGTGCAAATCCATATGGGAAGGAAGGATATCATGAAGATGAAGAAGAAAAGTTTAACGGATAAAACATTGCCTACCGAACTGCTTGCGAAAATAGACGCCTACTGGCGCGCCGCCAACTACCTGTCGGTCGGCCAGATTTATCTGTACGACAATCCGCTGTTGAAGCAGCCGCTGAAACTGTCTCACGTGAAGCCACTGGTGGTGGGACACTGGGGCACTACGCCAGGTCAGAACTTCATTTATGTGCACCTGAACCGGGTCATCAAGAAGTATGACCTGAATATGTTCTACATTGCCGGTCCAGGGCACGGCGGTCCAGCGCTGGTGGGCAATACTTACCTCGAAGGCACCTACAGCGAGATTTATCCGAACATCACGCAGGATGAGGCAGGGCTAAAGAAGTTGTTCATGCAGTTCTCGTTCCCTGGCGGTATTTCCAGCCATGTCGCGCCTTCGACACCGGGTTCGATTCACGAAGGTGGCGAGCTGGGGTACTCGCTCAGCCATGCCTTCGGGGCCGCATTCGACAATCCCGATCTGATCGTTGCCTGCGTCGTCGGCGACGGTGAAGCGGAAACTGGCCCCTTGGCAACCGCATGGCAGTCCAACAAGTTTCTCAGCCCGATTACCGACGGAGCCGTACTGCCGATCCTGCACCTCAATGGCTACAAGATCAGCAGCCCGACCGTCCTGGCCCGCGTAGAGCATGAGGAATTGGAGCAATTTTTACGCGGCTGCGGCTGGACGCCCCACTTTGTGGAGGGTGATGAGCCGGAAAAGATGCATCAACTCATGGCCGGAACATTGGAAAAAGCCATAGAGGACATCCGGCAAATCCAAAAGAATTCACGGACCAAGAATGACATCACTCGGCCGCGATGGCCAATGATCGTCCTCAAGTCACCCAAGGGCTGGACGGGACCAGAAGTTGTCGATGGCCTGCAAGTCGAGGGCACCTTCCGAGCACACCAGGTGCCGCTCCTGGTGGATTCGGAGCATCCCGATCATGTCAAGCAGTTGGAAAGCTGGATGAAAAGCTACAAGTCAGAAGAACTGTTCGATGAGAATGGCCGACTCATGCCGGAACTGGCTGAGCTGGCGCCTAAGGGCGACCGGCGGATGGGTGCCAATCCACACGCCAACGGCGGAATTCTGCTGCGCGACCTGCGCATGCCGGACTTCCACGTTCACGCGGTGCATGTGCCTTCGCCCGGAGCCGTTGACGGCCAGGATACGTTCGTACTGGGCAAGTTCCTGCGTGACGTGGCCAAGCTAAATCAGGATCAGTGTAATTTCCGTATCTTCGGTCCCGATGAGACCCTCTCGAATCTTTTGGGCGCGGTTTTTGAAGTCACCAACCGCCAGTGGGACGCCCGGGAACTAAAAAATGATGAATTCCTCGCGCCCGCCGGACGCGTGCTGGACTCGATGCTGAGCGAACATCAGTGCGAGGGTTGGTTGGAAGGATATCTGCTGACCGGGCGGCACGGGCTGTTCAACAGCTATGAGGCCTTCATTCGCATCGTCGACTCGATGTTCAGCCAGCATGCCAAGTGGCTGAAGGTAACGTTGGAACTGCCCTGGCGCCGGAAGATCGCGTCCTTGAACTATCTGCTCGCCTCCCACGTCTGGCAGCAGGATCACAACGGCTTCACGCACCAGGATCCCGGTTTCCTCGACCACGTCATCAATAAGAAGGCTGATATCGTGCGCGTTTACCTACCGCCCGATGCCAATTGTCTGCTGTCGGTCTTTGATCACTGCCTGCGCAGCCGGCACTACGTCAACGTGGTGGTGGCCGGTAAACACGCCCTCCCGCAATGGCTGACTATGGACGCCGCGGTTTTACATTGCACAGAAGGAATTGGCATCTGGCAATGGGCCAGCAACGACCAGGACGCCGAGCCGGACGTGGTGATGGCCTGCTGTGGCGACACGCCCACGCTGGAAATCCTGGCTGCCGTTTCCATTCTGCGCCAGCATCTGCCCGACCTGAAAATCCGGGTGGTCAACGTCGTCGACCTCATGAAGCTGCCGCCGCAAACCGAGCACCCGCACGGGCTAAGCGACACGGATTACGATTCACTCTTCACCAAAGACAAGCACATCATCTTTGGCTTTCATGGATACCCCTGGCTGGTCCACCGGCTGACATACCGCCGGACCAACCGCAACCTGCACGTCCGCGGTTACAAAGAAGAGGGCACGATCACTACGGCCTTTGACATGAGGGTGCAGAACGACTTGGACCGGTTCCACCTGGTGCAAGATGTGGTTGATCGGCTACCACAGTTGGGTTCCAAGGGAGCCTATCTGAAGCAGATGGTGCAGGACAAACTGATCGAGCACAAGCAGTACATCGACAAGCACGGCCAAGACATGCCGGAAATCCGCAACTGGAAGTGGGGTAACCCCATATGAAATCGCAAGAGCTTATAGACACCGCGAGGACGCTCGTCGCCGACGACAAGGGCCTTTTGGCAATGGATGAAAGTAACCCAACCTGCAACAAACGATTTGCCATGTTGGGGATTCCCCCGACCAAGGCGGCCCGGCGCGCATTTCAGCGACGCCGAGTGCCATCGTCGCCTCCTGTCCAAGGTGGCGGAAGTCGAAAATAAGGAGACAATAAAATGGAAAACAATCCGTTGAAACAATTAGGAACGCTCGGCCAATCCATCTGGCTTGACTATATCCGGCGAGATCTGATCACTAGCGGCGGACTCCGACGTCTGATCGAGGAGGATGGACTGCAGGGCATGACCTCGAATCCGTCCATCTTCGAGAAGGCGATTGCAGACAGCCACGATTACGACGAGGACATTCGGGCCATGGCACATGAAGGTAAAGGCGCAGAGGCAATTTATGAAACCCTCAGCCAGCACGACGTGAAGAGCGCCGCCGACGACTTCCGGCCTCTCTACGACAGGACTGACGGAAAAGATGGATATGTCAGCCTGGAGGTCAATCCCCACCTGGCACACGACACCAAAGGGACGATTGAGGAAGCCCGCCGGTTGTCGCCCGCACTGAACCGGCCCAATGTCTTGATCAAGGTCCCGGCGACGGCCGAAGGGCTGCCCGCCATCCGCCAACTTATCAGCGAAGGCATCAGCGTCAACGTGACGCTGCTCTTTGGATTGCCTCGTTATCGCCAAGTGGTGGAAGCTTACATTGCCGGCATCGAAGCTCGGGTGGCCCAAGGTAAACCAGTGAAGCATATAGCCTCGGTAGCAAGTTTCTTTCTAAGCCGCATTGATGCGCTGGTGGATCCGCTGCTGGAAAAACTCATTGCACAAGGCGGCAAGGAGGCAGACCTCGCGAAAAAAACCCGCGGGCAAGCTGCAATCGCCAGCGCGAAGATGGCCTATCAAATCTACAAAGAGATTTCCGATAGCGAACGGTTTAGGAAGCTTGCTGCTAAGGGCGCTCGTGTCCAGCGGCTGCTCTGGGCCAGTACCAGCACCAAGAGCCCGGACTACAGTGACGTGAAATACATTGAGGCCCTCATCGGACCAGACACAGTCAACACCGCCCCGCTGGAAACCCTTGACGCCTACCGCGACCATGGAGAGCCGAAATACCGGCTCGAACAAGATGTGGAGGAAGCCCACTGGGTGTTGGAGCGACTGCTGGAACTAGGCATCAGCATCGACAATGTAACGCAACAACTTGAGGACGAAGGAGTCGAGAAATTCAACAAACCATTCGACAAGCTGATGGAGACCTTGGCGCAAAGGTCACCACGTAATTTGACGAGAGAGTCATGAAAATAAGTCCTTATGCAGGAAAACCGGCCGAAGCATCGATGCTGGTGAATGTACCCACCAGACTCGTCACGGCCTACTATACGGAGGCGCCTGATCCTTCAGTGCCAGGACAACGGGTTGCCTTCGGCACTTCAGGACATCGTGGTTCCGCATTCGAAAAGGCTTTCAATGAATGTCATATCCTCGCCATCAGTCAGGCCATTTGCCTGTACTGTAAGCAGAAGAAGATCTGTGGTCCGCTGTTTCTCGGCATGGACACGCATGCCCTTTCCATGCTGGCTTTTGCCAGCGCGCTTGAGGTGCTGGCGGCAAACGGGGTGGAAGTCATGATCGCTAAGGGGGATGAATATACCCCAATCCCTGTCGTTTCCCACGCGATTCTCACATACAACCGCGTGCGCAAGACAGGACTCGCCGACGGCATCGTCATCACACCGTCACACAATCCGCCATATGACGGAGGTTTTAAATACAATTCTACAAACGGTGGACCGGCGGAATTTGCCGTTACCGCCTGGATCGAGGCGAAGGCAAACGGGTTTCTCGAGAATGTTTTACCGGGTTTGAAAAGAATTCCTTTCGAGAAAGCTCTTCGCACCCCCACGACACACCGGCACGACTATCTCAATGCTTAGATTACTGATCTCGCCAACGTACTGGACATGGACGCCATTCGCGGCGCGAAGATCAGCATAGGGGTGGATCCGCTTGGCGGTGCCTGGGTCCACTACTGGAAGCCGATTGCCGAACGTTACGGGTTGAACCTCACCGTCGTGAACGAAGCCGTCGACCCGACTTTTCGTTTCATGACTGTGGATTGGGACGGCCAGATCCGCATGGACCCGTCCTCACCCTATGCGATGAAGAGGCTAATCGGCCTGAAGAATCGCTTCGAGATAGCCTTCGCCTGCGATACCGACCACGACCGGCACGGAATTGTCACCAGGAATGGTGGGTTGCTTGCTCCCAACCACTACCTTTCGGTCGCCATTGTCTACCTCTACCAACACCGGCCTACATACCAGCGCCGGAGTGGTCCGCACGGCAATCAAAGAGTTGAATATACTCTCTGATACTTAGACTGTCGTCATCGAGAGGAAAGCCGTATGGGCAATTCAAGCAGCGGATAGGGCGGTAATCACCAGCCAGTGAACCGCACTACAGGTATTGGACAGGTTAGATACTTTCCGTAAGGCAGGACGTCAAAGCCCTCGCCGAGCTGGAACACGACCATATCTTCCAGGTGTTCCATAAAACCGGTTGGCGAATCAAGGGTAAAGACGTGTCAGCTGTACTCCTTGGTCTCAGCCCCTGCACTCTTCGCGCCCGGGTGCGGAAATACGACATCCTTCGTCAATAAATACAAGGCATGTAAGACTTAGAAATGTTTGACGTAATATGGACCATCATATATGGCAGTTATGCTAAATAAGACGGATTTCGCTGACGCTTTTCCCTTCACCCCGCGCTATCTCTTTTTATATTACTATGTACAATTAGACCTTTACACTCGCAGTATCCGCATGTCTTCTCTGGCACGTTAGTTGCGCTTTAACTAATAAAAAATGAAACTATCAAGAATGGAGCCTCTCAATCTTCTGTGTCACACAAAAGGCGATTGTAGGGCAATTTGGAAGCCGTTTTTTCAACTCTTTCTTCTTAAAAGTAGAAAACCGTGACGATTTAATCTGTTTCGTGAGGTGACCTCTGATTGAAGAGCCGTTCAGAAGTATTTCTGGCGTGGTGGAGGATGTACATATGAGCACAGACAAAATGTGTTGTTTGACTGTCACCACTTGGTTACGAACACACTAACGTGCTTGGCCACTACGCCTTCTCCCTTCCGGAAATGGATGTTCGTGGCGAGCTCGGATCCCTGAGAAATCCAGGGATACAGGGTGATGACACCCCGTAAAGATCCTTAAATAGGTTTTCTGTTCGGTAACTACTCATACCCTGAAGTAGTGCCGCAAGATTTTAATTTCTCAGAGACCTGCCTGCAGTACTTTGCGTAATGAGGGGGGTAAAATGGGTGAGACGAATTTTAATTTGAATTTCAATGGTCAGATTGCTTCTGATTCCTATATTAGAGACGTAAAACAAAATATTTGTGATCTGTTCAAGACAGATCTCGCAAAAGTGGAGCCCATGTTTAACGGAAGGACCATAGTACTAAAAAGAAATATTAACAAAGATGTGGCTAATAAATATAAAAATATGTTTGACAAGACTGGTGCTGTTTCGATTATTGAACCAGTGAGTGATTTTGTATGCCAATTGCCACCCCCGTCGCAACCACCTGTTACGACAAGCTTTATTACGTGTCCCAAATGCGGGACAGCGCAAGAGAAAACATCTACCTGTTTTCAGTGTTGGGTAATTTTCGAGAAAATAGAAATCCATTCCATAATACAACCAGCTGATGATCTTCTCCCTTCTCAAGAGGGTAACGGGCTCACGAACATAATTGTCAAAGGATGTTGGAATCTAATTCGACATGCTATACCTGGTGTCATCATAGTATTAATAGCTCTAATGCCGCTGATTGCATGTTTCATGGTTGAAAGATGGTCCGGTAAAGAATTTGCGTGGCTAAATATATCTGAATCGAAAGCCATTATTGCCGGCAGGTTGGGTATAGAATCTTGGAATTGGAATAACCTGTCCGATTCGGCCGGCACTGTTTTCCTTTCACCTGAAATGAATCCGATACGTGTAGTGTTGCAGTTTTCCCACCTTCAGTTGTCCTCAAGATCATCCGACCGCCATTTTACCTACAGATTGCGATTGATGGATGAAAACGGTGTGGCTGCATTCGGGAAAAACGGTATCCAATATTTAACAGCGGGAAAAAAAGCATTTGCGAACATGTTAACAGGTGGGGATAAATCAACAGAACTTTTAGGGATTTTAAATATCAACAGAGGCGGCAACTATAAAATAAGTTACGATGAAAATGACATTAACGATACAGGTATGAGGGGTTTTAGGACGGCTGCAGCATTAATCCTGCGGCGAAACATGGTAGTTGTGCCGATTCACTTTTTCATTATCAGCGTTGCGTTGGGTATTTTCCTCTCGTTGGTGAGTCTGATTGCTAAACGTCTATGGCTATGAACTGTGCGAATTGCACACGAAGTCTTTTCAGCTCTTGAAGACAGTTTTTGCGAATACACCGGCATTCAGCAACATGGGAGTGTTCGATTCGCGCTAATCAGCAAGCTCGTCGACTGGGAATATCAGCTTGCCCCTTGAAGGCCTGATAACCGGCATACCAAATTAATGGATGTTGGTTGCAGGTGGAGGCTTGGAACCACAGAGCAAGAAATTGTGCCGCCAACCCCGCCAGAAAAAGTAAGACAAGCCGGTATGTTTAAAAGAATTTTACATGGCGATTCAATCTATAAAGTTAGGATTGCCGAAATCAATGGCTCCTTCTGATAGGCAGATTGTCAGACACCTGAGATTCTTCTGTATCTATTTAAGTGTCAGGAATTAAGCAAAAAAACTGTTTTACAAGGACATTACTCAAAAGGAGACAACAATGGCAACTACTATCAGAATTATCCATGCGCACGACTTCATCAAGGTAACCCCAGATGGGCAGCTCGATTTCGAAAATTCTAAGAAACTGCTTATAGACATCGCGTCAGCCACAACCTCTTTGGACGACTACGAAATAATCCTAGACACTCGAAAGGCGCAGACAGGATTGTCTATAACCGACCTTTGGTCTCTGGCGTTTGAACTCGGCAACCTTCGCAAAACCTTTTCTGGAAAGGTGGCCATTCTTTGTCCACTTGAACGATTTGATTACGCAGGGTTCTTTGCACTCTGTGCACAAAACAGAGGCTTCCAAGTCAGTGCGTTCACTTCTTACGAAGATGCAATCGAATGGCTGAATGCGAATAGGACCTGACGCCTAACAGCATGGTCAGCCTAGGACAGAGCCAGGCTAATGGACCTCCTCGAATTTCAACTTTGTTCTATTAAGGTTAGATAGAAAGCATTGATAATGTCCGTCAAAGGCAAGGCTGGGCTTAATGAACTGAAAGTTTAATAAGGTAACCTCTTCCCGTTTCCCTGGCTCGTGGAATTAGTTTGTCATCAAAAATATCTGCAAGTTAGTGGGAGGATACCGAATCAGTCCTTAGTACGGGTACGAGTCACCCCGGTCAAGATCGCGATGCCGACAAGTATAACGATCGCGATCATCACGTAGTGAGTGCTCACTCCCGCTGCAATAAGGGCCCACGCAATGCCGCCAATGACAAAAGCAAAACCGATGAGATAAATTATTAAGGACATTGAGTTTCCTCCTGGTTGATCCCTGCGTTTTTTAAGATATGAAATTGCTTTATTGGATCAAAGAAATGAGGTCAGTCTTCCAAACTGACCAGATCACTGGCGCAAGCCCCTCGCTTTAGCCATGGAGAGGTTCAGCAGTACATGTCTGTACCACAGACGATACGGGCTGTGACACCTTAAACAACCTAGCCATATTCGAGATTCAAAGAGCAACTAATGTAGACAAGACTTTTTTGCACCTTATAATGCGCTGATATTAAATAACTTTAAAAAATCAGCTGTATAAGAAGAACCAAAGATTTTCCAGCTGCCTTGCCGGTTCTTGTCAATCTGCGGGAAGAGGCTTGCCGGACTCGATTTCGCGCTTCTCGTGGTAGAAGAAGCGGACCATATAGTACTCGAAGGGATAACCGCTCTCATAGTAGCGGAAACTCTGCTGATGCCGTGCGTCGATGGCATCCAGGATCGTTATCCCCGAGCCGATGGCGAAACTTTCGGCGGAGTTTCCAAATGGATCGATCGCAGTGTAGATCCCGTAACTGATACCTGTGTCCACTGCGAGCCCTCCCGTGTCGCGCAGGGACGAGGGGCCAAAGATCGGCAACACCAGGTAGGGCCCGGAGCCTGCCCCCCAGTAGCCAAGGGTCTTGCCGAAATCCTCGTCGTGACGCTCCAGGCCGAAGCTGGTGGCCGGATCAAACATGCCGCCTAGGCCCAAGGTACTGTTCGTCACGAACCGGCCAAGCGTTGCCATTGACTCCGTCCCTTTTAACTGGAACAGGCTGTTGGTCAGATTTCGCACCTCCCCGAGGTTGTTGTAGAAACCGGAGATGCGTTCCTGGAGGAACGTGGGAGTGACGAACTCGTAGCCGTTCACCACGGGGAGGAAGAGATATTTATCGAAGTAGAAATTGAACCGGTACATGCTCTGGTTGAAGCCTTCCCAGGGATCCGGTACCTCGGCAAATGGCTGATCCCTGAACTCGTTTATCGAGTGCATCGGCGGCACCTCGGCTTGGGTGTTCACCCTGGTCGCGGCGCAGCCGACAAGAAACAGCGACAGCATCAGGGCGAGAAATATCCGGTAGGTTCGGTATCGATTATCAGTCATCGTGGCGCCCTCCATATCATTTGAAGAAATCGACCATGTAGGCCAGGTTATCTTTGTACTCGAGGTTGCCCAGATGGCCGCCGCGCGGGTAGATCTTGGCCCGATCACCGAAAAGCTCGCGCAGGTAATCAAGCTCCTCCTTGGTCAGTATAAAGTCATTCTCGTTGGTCATCATGCCGAACTTGTCAGACGACTTCAGGTACCCCTCGATACTCCTTAGGCTCTGGGACTCGATGAGTGCCTGCTTGGTGAGTTCCGGCCGCCGCTTCTGAAAATAGGGATAGAAGTACTCGTTGAAATAGTTGAAGAAGCTCAAGTGGGTGGAGACCAGGAAATAGTCGTCAAGGGAAGCGGTGGGACTCAGCACCCTGTTCTTCGGCACGACGTAGCCGCTGTTGGTCATCACGTCGGAAGCGAAGATCATGCCGGCCAGGTTGATGCGGAAGGTGAGCCCGATCAATCCGGCGGTTTCCGCCTGAGATAAAAGATGCTCAGTGTAGATCGCATAGAGAAAATCATCGTTGATGGCGACGAAATTGCCATAGTGGTAGAACTGGCTGAACTTGGATAGCATCTTGTTGAAAAAAATGCCTTCCTTCTTGGGTCCTCCGGGTATCTGTCTCAGCAACTCCTCGATTCTTGTCACCGAACTGTAAAGGCTTACCGAGGGGTTGATCATGAGGACCTTGCGGAAGTTGAAGACCCGGCGCTCCTCGTCCAGCCTCGCCACGAAGGCAGCCTGGGTAGCTCCCAGGCTGTAGCCGCACAAATTGAACGAAGACACCTCGATGTCACCCTCTACCCGCTTCCAGGCAGTCTCCATCACTCGGTACAGGTCAGCCGCGTCCTCGGCCAGGTCGCCGGGAATGCCACTTTGTGAGGCGGAGATGATAAAATTTGCATGGGACGGCGACGGCAGGGTGATGACGTGGAAGCCCGCCTGGTAGAAAGCCTTCATCATGGTCAGAAGCTTGGGTGCCCGGTCACTTGAGCCGGCGCCGGCGATCAGAAAAACCAGCGGCGCCTTCTTTTCCTGGTAGGCGAAGGTGCAGCGCAGCCCCTCATCGTAAAAGAAGATCGGCGGTCTCTGCCGGTCCGGAATGACATCGAGCACGAGTTGCCGGGTGCGCATCTTTGCGGGAAACTTGGGAATGAGGCTTTCCGGGGTTCCGAGGATGGTGGCTTCATACGATCCCTGGATCGGGTAGCCGTAGCCGTCATCTGCCGCAAGGCTTGGCATAGGCAACAGGAAGAGACAGGCAATGAACAGCAGTCTCAGGTGCATCATGCGGATGCCTCCTTTACAGGGGCATGCCAGTTCGCCTGTCCGATCCGGAATGCGGGCTGTCACTGCGGAAAAGATCATTTTCCCGTGGCAAATGGCCTTGAGCCTGTTGCGGAAGAAACCTCCCTCATTCACTGTTATCATTGGTAACCCCTTATTCATTTTAAGTAGAATAATCACGGTGTTGGGACCTATGCCGATCGCGCCGGAAAACTAAAGTCCACCGGACTTCCCTGCTGGTTTCGAGATAGGTGACAAGCATCACTGCATTAGCCCTTCAAGCAAATACAAATAAGTGCGTAACTCGGTACGCCCTTTTTTACTACAGACTATTCAAAGCCAGTTTCCCGGCCTGAGCGCATCCTAGAAGGCGTTGCGACTCTGGCAAGGAGCCAGTCTTACCTGAATTCGAGATAAAAAGAGTACCTCACAATCAGGTCGTTTTTTTCATCTGCGACCCACATTATGCCGTGGGCAAGCTCTCATGCCTTGCTCACGCTCTGTGCCGAATCAACAAAACTACCGGGCAGACGGATTTCACCTGAATAAACCGGGCGGGCCAGCATAGCGAAGTTTATTGACAACATAAACATCTATTCTTAAAAATCCTTTTGCCATCAGGCATTCAATATAGCTGCAAGGTTCTGCTCTGCCGCCGCGTCCTTACAAAGCTGATCCGCGCAAGCTGCCATGCTTCTCTAATTAATGGCAAAGAGGCGAAAAAGGACGTACCTTTGTACGCCCTTTATCGTGTGATTCTCCTCTTTACTTCTCGATTACACAATCGATGATGGCATTAATTCTTCGGTTTCTCTGCCTCCCCTCAGGTGTATTGTTATAGGCGATACTCCGGGTGGAACCGTACCCCTTGGCAGAGAGGCGGGAGCTCCCGATCCCGAATTTTTCAACCAGGTAGTTCACCACGTTTTCAGCGCGCTGCTGAGAGAGCTTCATGTTGTGTTCATAGTCGCCGACGTTGTCGGTATGCCCCTCGATAACAGCGGTGGTCGTCGGGTACTTCTTCATATACTCGCCAACCTTGTTGACTTCGTCAAAATAGCTGGGATTGATCTCGGCGCTATCCGTAGCAAATTCCACCTTGAGAGTCATGCAAAGCCTCTGGGGGGGCGGAGCGATCTCCTTGACATCTAGGGCGCAGTCGATAATAGCGTTGATGCGCCGGTTTTTCTGTCTCCCTATGTCGGTTGAGTTGTTGGCGATCGGATTTGTTTTGCCGTACCCCTTGGCGGAGAGGCGAGAGGAATCAATACCGAATTTTCCCACCAGGTAGTTCACCACGCTCTCGGCGCGCCGCTGGGAGAGCTGCATGTTGTAATCATCGCTGCCGACCTCGTCGGTATATCCTTCGATGACGGCGGTGGTTGTTGGGTATTTTTTCATGAAGTCGCCAACCTTGGCCACCTCATCGTGATACTGGAGGCGGATGTCGGCCTTGTTGATGTCAAACTGGATGTCCAGGGAAACGCAGTATTTCATCTTCTCCGGCGTCGGTTCAGTGGCCGGGACCGGTTCGAGCGGAACTTCCGGAGCCGGAGACACTGCGGCAACCGGCGGCCCGCATCTTTCGGCCTCTTCGGCTAGTTTCCTGGCTTCCGCCAAGAGCCTGCTGGACTCTGTGTTATGACAGGACCAGTAAACCTCGGCGCCTTTCGCTGCCAGTTCTTTGGCTTTAGCGATCTTCTCCGGGCAGTACTGGGTCCCTGGTGACTGTTCTGCCTGAGCAAGAACGGCCTCGGTCTGGACAAAGTCATCCGGAACCATTGCGGCCCTGTCCTGTACTCCGAAGTGATACGTGTGAAGCGATGTGCAGGAAGCACAGAGGAAAAAGATCATAATCATCAGGCCTGCGAAGAAAAAATTGTTTTTCAGCAGTTTTCTCCTTTCTCTAGGATTGTTTTGGATGTCAAAACGCTGCTCGATCATCCTCGGTTATCAATAATGATGCGCCCCAAAAAAACCTGAAAACATTTTTCTATATCTGGGCGAGTGCCTGAATCCAATCCTTTTACCCTACATTCATCTGCGAGCGCTCATGCGCTTCACTAGTCGAAAGCCTCATCAGCGCACCACATCTATGCGCCCAGGGCCTTCTACTCGCTTACTTGAGATCATCTCAGATCTGACGTTGTTTAACACGCTATGAACAAATGATTCTTTAACTCCCTTGTCTCCCCTGCTGTGGTTTATGGGAGACATCAAAACAGGATGTTCTGTCAGGCCGACACAGCTACTTTACAATCAGGTCGTTTTTCACCGATACGACGCCATTAACGCTGCGGGCAACCTCTCCTGCCTTTGCAGCGCTATGCTCTGAATCGACAAAACCACTTAACTGAACTTCCCCTTTGTACGTCTTGACATTGATCTGCAACGTTTTCAGCGATGGTTCGTCAAAGATTGCAGCTTTTACCTTGGTTGTGATGGTGGAGTCATCGACATACTGGCCGGTGCTTTCATGTGTCCGCGTGGCTGCGCACCCCATGAATGAGGTCATCAGTACTAAGCAGGACAGGAATTTCATAATGCGATGCAGTTTTAACATGATGCTTTCTCCTTTCTAGTTGTGGACCATTGTTCTTGTACGGAAGCATTCCAAAGTTCTAACGTGAATTATCTGTTATGCCTCTGATGCGAAACGCTTCCCCGGAACGCCCGGTTATTCTTACTTCCGTATCACTTCTCTTTCATGCCTATTGTTTGAAGCCATTGAGCCAGTTCCACCCGTCGATCAACTCCGGGAAGGCGGCAGCGAAGTGGACCGTCTGGACCGGGTCGGAAGAAATGTTGATGGTGACGGTATTTGCTACCAGTTCGACCCCGGGACCCCCCGGAACGTGATTCTTGGCACCTGCAGTGCTGAAGGCGTTGAAGGCGACCTGGGAGTTGGCGTAGGGAACCAGGTCGTCGTTCACATCGTGGATCATCATTATCGGTACGGTTGGCACCCAGGTGGAACTCAATTGCCCGGGCAACCGATACGAATCATTCTCCTGCAGGAAGGCGAACACAGAGCCTGGGCTCGTGTCGCTTGTGAGCTCGGTAATGAACTGCTGGGTCAGGGTGCTCTCCGTCGTGATCAGGTTGACCGGACTGAAGGTCATCCCCATCGCCTCGCTGATCGCGTCCGATTGTGAATTGCCGTTGAAGAGCGGGGGAATGGTAGTATCGTATGGGGAGAGCATGGCATATCCGGGGCTGAAGAAAGTCGTCTGCCCACCATAGGCGTAATTGTAGCTGGTGAGGAGCATGGGGATAAAGTAAGGGGCCTTGAAGGGAATGTTCGATAGTATTAATTCGCGCATAGTGCCGGAGAGGTCTTGGGGACCGGAAAGGGGAGCCGAGGCGGTGACGGTGAACTCGGCGGCATCATTTAGCTGCAGTTCCCGCGTTGCCGTCATGGTCACGTACCCCCCCTCGGAATATCCCATGAGAAAGAGCTGGCTGTTCCACGAGCAGGGAGAGCTGCTGTTCCCCGTTGTGCCACCGATTATGACAAGACTTGCCTTAAGCAGATCGATCACCTGCTGCGCAAGTGTGGCGCCTACGACATGGGGCTGGGGATCGGTGTTATCCCCCATTCCCTCGTAATCGACCATGGCAACGGCGTAACCGGTGGAGGCGATTGCAGCTGCGACCATCACTTCCGGATAGTTGGTGGGGGTGTCCTGGTGGGTTAGAAACTGGGACGGCGAAAAGGGACGGTAAACTTCGGTCCCGTGCTGGTACATGAGGATAGGCACCGAAGGCTTGGCGCCTACGATTGAACTCGGAAGGATCAAAAGTCCGGTCATGGAGTGTATCTGGCCATCCGCTCCGGTGGATTGATAGGTAACTTTCTGCATCTGGAGGGTATACCTGAAGCTGGTCAGGAGAGTGCCAAAGTTACTGATGAAACTACTCCAATCCCACCCACTCAATGAATGCGTAATGGGCTGCTGTAAGCCGTTGTTGATGCTTGTCAGCAGTGCCACGGGATCGACGTTTACGGCACCAGCCGTCTGCGAGGATGACTTAGAACCGCAGCCCGACATAAGGATGGCTACAGACGCAATTGTTGCACAGAGTTTGTGTACGGTGTTTAAAATTCTAGGCATCGCTTAGTCTCCTTTCACAAATAATTAGTGAGGACTTATCTTAGTTTGTCAAACTTAGTTGTATCACTTCACTGTGCTCACCTGTTGCTGCGGCATAAAGTAAACAAAACAAGCAGGGTTTCATCACGCTCGCGCTTTTTTTATCGCTTCCGCTCCCGCCGTGGAGGCAATATTGTTGAACTTGATGTCCGGTTCTTTGTTGAGCAGTTTCATTGCTCCGATAAGAACACCGAAATGGAAGGACCTAAGATGGGTGTCCAAGTCCTCACTGGTCTTCCACTCTTCCTTGAAGAAAATATTGTTTTCAGACTCAACATCAACGTAGCAATTGCAGCTTATGCAGCCCTGCTCGCGCCGAATCGGACCGAGTATTGCTTTAAAGGTTTGAAGGACCTCTTTCCGTTTTTCGGGTGGCACAGTTAACTTGAATGTGGAGTCGATCATGGGCTCTCTCCTTGAGGAATAATAACAACACAACTTTCGCAGAAGCACGACTGTGCTCATAACCTGCTAAGAAGGAACATCGCAACGAACGTGCCAGTGAGGGCCAGCAGATATTGAGAGTGCAACGGTTTGATTGTAAAGGGAAATAGAGAAAGAGAGATCGCGGGGTGATGGGGAAACCGTCAACGGAATCCGTCATATTTAACATAACTGCCGCATACGACGGACAACGTTGAGGCAAACATTTGTAAACTTTACATGTCTTTCGTTTATTGACGGAGAATGTCATATTTCCTCATCAGGTCGTGAAGGGTGCTGGGGTTGAGACCAAGGTTTACCGATGCCCCGTTTTTCCCCTAGATTCGCCAACCGGAGTTCTGGAGCACCTGGATGGTGTTGTCGTGTTCCAACTCTGCGAGGCCTTTGACGTCCTGCGCTCCTTATGGATCGACGTGATCTGTTTGCCCAATTTTCTGGAGTATCGTACTACGAATTCAGTGAGCTCAAGCCCACTAAAACATTGTTTCTGCCGAGGCAAATAGTTCCCGCTCTGTCCGGTCACTCATAACGTTCGGATTACTCGCGACTGTCCACATCAACTCAGTCTGAACGCTGGGCCGCCGCCGCGAAACAATCCCCTTAGGGACGAATAATAATAGATGGGAAAAAGATACTGATGCCCGGCGGTGGGGGGGGTGCATAGATGACCGGCGGCGGGGCATAAGCTCCTTCCCCGTAACCATAAGACCGATACACACGCCTTCCTTGCGCATGGCGGTCGCGCTCATTTCCACGTCCTCTCTGCTCGTTACGGCCGTTGTCGTGTTTTTGCTCACGATTATGGTCATCTTTGCCAAAGGCCGGCACCACTTCTATACTGCCGATCATTACGGCTAAAACAAGCCCCGTCACAATTTTACCCATTATGGATCTATAATTCCATGTACTTGATGTTTTCACAAAGTCACTCCATTCTTGGATCAATTCCAATCGCTTGTTGGCGCAAAAGTTTTTAGTTGTATAATATTCCCGATCATGTCCTCTTGAGTTTTTCATGTTTCCCTGTCCGAAACATTGTATCTGTACTCTTCTTCTGTTCATTCGACATACTGGCATAGAGCGCCTCAAAAGGCGGAATGAACTTCTTCAGTTGATTTAAATGGGCTTCGGTAATTTGACAGTAGAATTTTATATGCTCGACAGCGTTCATGGTCTTAATGTTTTCAGCCCTGCCTTTGGTAAGGGCGTCCATTTCTTTTGCATTTTCCCGCATCACCTGGGTAAGGTTATTCCATAATCCCTTCTGAGCCACAGTGATCCTCAGAGCGTCTTGCAGCTGTTTGATGCGGACCTCAGTCTGTTCAACAGCAGTGGTTCTAACAACTGCCGACGATTTGTTATTGCCTGAGGCTGCAAAAGAAAGATTTGCATTGGCGAAAAAGATAGCGGATAGAAACGCCACCATCACAACAACGAGTATAGTTGGGAAAGCAAATTGATAAGCCTTATGATTCATGATCTGTCTCCTTAGGTGTTTAATCTTTTGCGCTTGCATGCGCTAATAGGTTATAAAGCAAATTACTCAACTGGCGCACATTATGAATTGTCCTACATATGCAATATATTAAAAGCGGAGATTCAAAACGTCGGTGCTTTTATGTACCCTGTTTTTTTCTGATATGCAGAATTTTGCAGTGATTTGCAATTACAGGGACATCATCCAAATAATGCTGAAAAGTTTTTTCAACATAAGGTTCCTCAGTACTACAAAGGCCTCCGCCCCTGAATGACTCTGACCAGCACAATGATAATGGCGATGACCAGTAGAATGTGAATAAAACCTCCCATCGTGTAACTGCTGACCAGCCCCAGCGCCCACAGAATGATCAGTATCACAGCAATTGTCCACAACATGTCATTCTCCTTTCTGATTGTTCAATCTTACTGCCAGCTAACTTGCCCTACACGACAGATTTTATAAATACCAACCTTGTCATAGTGGGCTAATCTTTCCGTCATTCTACTTTCTATTCTGTCTTTCTGCGCCCTCCCTTTCTGGGGTGTCATTTCGAGGTTTAGATTGTTGTGGCGCTTCCCGGCGTTGTGGCTGTGAGTGCTGTTGCTGGACTTCTCGCGATTGCGGGTTTGCCTGAGATTTCGGTTTAGAGTGCTGAGGCTGGACCTCTCGGGATTGTGGTTGCGATTGATGTGGTTTAGCTGCCTCTCGAACTTGCGGTTTTGCCTGAGATTTTGGTCGGACCGCTTGAGATGTTTGTTGTGCTCGTGTTCGGGGTTTCAAACCTTGGACACCCCAAGTTTGCTGCTTCTCCCAATGCTTGCTCTGTTGCCAGTTGCTCCAGTTCCGTTGAAGTTGTTGCTGAGGTATTCGCTGGTAGTTCCATTGATGTCCTCCCCAACGATGATCCCTGTAGTCATTCCTCCAAGTGGACGGTATGCCAGCATAAAAGGATGGGACCCTTTGATAGTAAACCCAACCTGCGTCATAGTGCCGCGAGCGATACCAGTGCCCTTCCCACGGGCGCCACCACCAACCATTGTAGAAAAAAATATCCACATTTGAGTCAGGGACAGCATAGACATAAGTCTCAGGTATCACTACCACCTCTGGAGGTGTGGCAAATACGATGGGTGGAGGCAGAGAAATGTTAATGCCTATATCTACCCTTGCCATCGCTGGAATTGGCAATACAAATACCAACGCCAAAAGCATTGAACCAAAAAGTAACTCTTTCATTTAATAGCCTCCTTCATCCATACCCTATTTATCTCATGTAACCGGCGAAGTAGTGATGCTCTCTCATCTTTCCTAATGTTGTTCTTCATGCCCTTGATCCCTGTCATGCCCTTGATCCCTGTCATGCCCTTGATCCCTGTCATGCCCTTGATCCCTGTCATGCCCTTGATCCCTGTCATGCCCTTGATCCCTGTAATGCCCTTGATCCCTGCCACCTTCATCCAACCCTACCCAACATCCTCCAATAGATACAAGCATCATTGCTAATACCATTGCCAACATAATGGTTTTTTTCATCGTCTCCTCCTATGATAAGTAATTGATTTATTGCTTATACGGGAATGAATTCACACAGTAATTCATCTGGCCGTAATTTTATGCTCCTTTGTTATTGAGTACAGTATTGAGCAGTGGTTCACAAATAGGCAAATTCTGCTTTATTTCTTCAAATCGATCTGGATCGGTCTGATAAGAAGCACAGAAAGCACGACAGTACTCATGTTCTGTTAAGAATGTAAATTGCAACTAACGTGCCAGAGTAGAATTGTGGATACCGAAAGCGCAATGGTTTGATTGTAAGAGAGAAATTGGAAAGAAAGACCGCGGAGTCTAGGAAAAACCGTCAGTAGCATCCGTCATATTTAACATAACTGCCATATATGACGGCCAACATTGAGTCAACCATTTGTATGTTTTACATGCCTTTTATTTATTGACGAAGAACGACGTATTTCCACATCCGGGCCCGAATATCGGCCGGCAAAAAACAAGGACAGGCTATTTTTTGCATGTCGCAATCTTGGGGAAGTTCAAGCACTATGCCCCTTGTGTTTGATGTTTTACCCGGTTGACATATGCCGTTGTGATGATTAGCTTCTCCTGTAGAGATAACAGGAGCCTGAACATGAGTGAACAACATGATGAAATAATCGATGCCGAATTTAACGGCAAATCGGTGAAAGAGAAGTCGGGGGGGCTTGTTCTCGCCACCGAAGTTCTGCCGGCCGGTCTGCCGATCATTCCAGTGCGCCCGCGTCCGGCTTTTCCGAATATGGTTATCCCAATTGCCGTCAACGACCGCCACCAGGTCGAGGCGGTGAAGCGTGCCATGGAGAGCCACTCTGGGGCCGTCGGACTTGTGCTGGTAAAAGAGCCCGACGCACCGGACAGCCCGAACAACCTGCACAAAGTCGGTGTGGCTGGAAAGATCGTCAAGCTCATCCATGCTGACGACGACAGCGCCCAATTCCTGATCAACATCATTGAGCGCTTTACCATCGAAGAGTTGACCGAACCCGCCGACGGTTATTTCGCCCGGGTGCGCTACCATTATGGTACCGAGCTGTCCGGCAACACGGAGCTCAAGGCATATTCCATGGCGGTGCTTGCCACCCTCAAGGAACTCATTCAGATCAATCCTCTCTACTCGGAGGAAATCAAGCTTTTCCTCAACCGCTCCAGCCTTGACGATCCGGGAAGACTTGCCGATTTCGCGGCCAGCCTCACCTCCGCCGACGGTCAGGAATTGCAACAGGTACTGGAATGCTTTGACGTTCGCAGGCGGATCGACCTGGTCCTCGTCCTGCTCAAGAAAGAGCTGGAAGTGACGCGTCTGCACACGAAGATCACCAAGCAGATAGAGGAGAAAATCAGCAGTCAACAACGCGAATTTTTCCTCCGCGAGCAGCTAAAGGCGATAAAGAAGGAGCTGGGGCTTGAAAAGGATGGGAAGACGGCGGAAATCGAAAAATTCGAGGAGCGCCTGAAGGGGCTGAAGCTGAACGATGAGGCGCAGCGTACCGTCACCGAGGAGATCGAGAAGCTGAGGCTTCTGGATACCGCATCTCCCGAATACCATGTGACCCGGAGCTATCTCGATTGGCTGACCATCCTTCCGTGGGGGAAGTTCAGCAAGGACTCCTACAACCTCGACAAGGCCCGCCGCATCCTCGACCGTGATCACCACGGCCTGACAGACGTGAAAGAGCGGATACTAGAATTCATCGCCGTGGGGAAGATGAAGGGGGATATCTCCGGCTCGATCGTCTGTCTTGTCGGTCCTCCCGGGGTGGGGAAAACCTCGGTCGGCAGAAGCATCGCAGATGCCTTGGGTCGTACCTTCTACCGCTTCTCCCTTGGCGGCATGAGGGACGAGGCGGAGATCAAGGGGCACCGCCGCACTTACATCGGCGCGATGCCGGGGAAATTCATCCAGGCGATGAAGAGCGCGGGCACGGCCAACCCTGTGCTGATGCTGGACGAGATCGACAAGGTGGGCGCCTCATTCCAGGGCGACCCGGCCTCGGCCCTGCTCGAAGTTCTTGACCCGGAACAGAATGCGACATTCCGCGACCACTACCTGGACGTCCCCTTTGATCTTTCCAATGCCCTGTTCATCGCCACGGCCAACCAGCTCGATACCATTCCGGCGGCACTTCTTGACCGGATGGAGGTTATCCGCCTTTCGGGATACATCCTTGAGGAAAAGCTGGAGATCGCCAGGCGCTTCCTCATACCCAAAGCCCTCAGGAACCATGGCTTGAAGCCGGGGCAGGTAACCATACGCAAGGATGCTCTGGCGGCGCTTATCGATGGCTGGGCCCGCGAAGCCGGGGTGCGGACCCTTGAGAACCGCATTAAGAAGATCATGCGTAAAGCCGCGCGGGAATTCGCCTCCGGCCGCGCGGAGCCTATGCCAATAGGAGGCAGGGATCTACCCGGCATCCTCGGGCAGCCGGTCTTTACCACGGAGGAACTGTTCGAGGATGTCGCCGGTGTGGTCACCGGTCTCGCCTGGACAAGTCTCGGCGGCGCTACGCTCTCCATCGAGGCGACCGCCATGCCGAGCAAGAGCAAAGGGTTAATGCAAACGGGACAGCTAGGCAACGTCATGGTCGAGAGCTCGGAGATCGCCTATTCATTCGTTATGGCCCGCCTGAAGGAGTACGGTGCGTCAGAGGACTTCTTCGACACCCACTTCGTACATCTGCACGTTCCTGCCGGCGCCACCCCCAAGGACGGCCCTTCGGCGGGGATCACCATGGCAACGGTACTAATCTCCATGATGAAAGGCAGACCTGTGCGCAAGAAGCTCGGCATGACGGGCGAACTTACCCTCACCGGCCGTGTTCTCCCAATTGGCGGGCTGAAGGAAAAGACCATAGCCGCACGCCGCGCAGGACTCAAGGTGCTCATCTTCCCGGAAGGGAACCGCAATGACTTTACCGAGCTCCCCGATTACCTGAAGGAGGGTCTCGAGGTGCACTTTGCAAGGGAGTATAAGGATGTTTACAAGGTGGCGTTCGGGAAGGGGTGAATGTAACCGTTAAGGGTTCAAGTTCAACATTTAACAATTTTATCCTCACCAATGCAAAAGCACGCGCAAAGCGGGCTTTCCTTCTTTTCTCGGTGAATTAGTGAGTTGACTTTGCAGGTGATCTCTACCGCTTTTATATTGAGTTGTAAGCACCTGCAAATGGTTGTGGATTCCTCATCCCTTTGAAATACCGTTTACGGGTAGATAGATTGACCACGGTGTACAGATGGCAACCAAGCAGAGTTCGTTTCCATGGGCTCATGCCGAAGAAACGTTTTGTCATTGCGCCTAAAGAATATGACTGGTTGTTCAAGCGGGCGAAACCGTTAATGAGTTCGTCAGCAGTCATCCCTTTTGGTTGAAAAAGGAGTGTATCCAGAGGATATCCGCGGAGCCACCAGTCATTTACGAACAACCTGCCTTCGCTTAAGAGACGCGTATATAAACGTGTTCCCGGATAAGGAGTGAGAATCCTCAGCTGGACTACATCCATATGACCTCTCATTATAAATTCAAAGGTCTGCTCGAACACATCCTTGCTTTCGTAATCAAAACCAAATACAAAGGAGCCCAGTATACCGAAACCTTCGCCATGGAATCGATGCATGGCCTCATAAAAGTCGATCTTCAGATTCCTTATTTTATTCACCTCATCCTGTGTGCCTTTCTGTACCGATTCGAATCCAATCAAAAGCCCCAGGCACCCCGCACGTTTCATCAATCCCAGCAACTCCAAATCCTCAGCTAATGACACCGTGCCTTGCGCCAGCCATCGCCGCCGAAGAGGTATCATTTCAGTGAATAGCTCTTTAGCTGCATTCCTGTTCAGCCCAAGGGCATCATCAACAAAGAAGATGTATGGTGAATCAATGGCCTCTATCTCGGCAATCACCTCCTGAACTGGCCTGACTCGATATTGCTGCCCCAATGTCTGGCCAATGCAACAAAATTCGCAATCGTACGGACAGCCTCGGGATGTCTCGACGCCGATCGGGATAGGAGTAAAACCATGATTTTGGTTACCGGATAAAAGATCCCGCCGTGGAATAGGCAGACCCTTGAGATCGGTCATTTTGCCGGCCCGATATATTCTTTGCATCTGTCCCGAAGCAGCATCCGCAACAAGTTGTGGCCAGACGCCTTCCGCTTCTCCCACGACTATTGCGTCTGCATGCTCTAGAGCTTCGTCAGGCAAGACAGTCGGGTGTATTCCTCCCATCACCACCTTCACACCCTTCCGTCGATAGGTGTCCCCGATCTGATAGACCCTTAGCGCGTATTCGGTCAAGACGGTGATGCCTACCAAATCCACATCTTGATTGATGTCATCAGGAGCAAAAGCTTCCTCGACAATTGTAATAGTGTGGCCGGGCGGGGTGAGCGCTGCCAGAAGAGGAAGATTTACCCTCTGTAGTATGAAAGGGCTGGATATTGTGTCTTCACGCTGCTCATAGGGTGCAATGAGTTTTATCTTCATCTCTTTACCTCTCCAATTTCACTTTTCATAATACTACCCAACGTTTTTTGCCGAACCTGCTCCCTTGGGCGATGGCGTTAAGGAGGTACATTGCTATCATTGGCCCTCATCCCATTTGGTGGCTATTATGCCCAGGATGAAGACCACGGCTGCAAAAATACCTATGATCGCGGAGCATCGCAGCGCGGCCATATTGTCTTCAAAGACCATCGCTGCCCTGAGCCCCTCGTTCACATAATAGAGAGGCAGCATTTTGGCAATCTTCTGCAGGAAACCCGGCATCAGCTCGATGGGGAAGAAGCTCCCAGAAAGGAACATCATCGGGAAACTGATAGCGTTTGCGGCGGCGGCGGCGCTTTGCGCCTCCTTGGCGAAGCGGGTGAGTATCATCCCAATTCCGACGAACGCAAATACGTCAAGTAAAATGAACGCAAGAAGCCAGGCATCCAGATGCAGGTTGACATTAAAAACGGCATAGCTCACCAGCAGCATCGCAGTCGTGGATACGACCGCTATTATGAACTGGTACATGATGTCCGACAATATCCAGTCGGTATGGGTGATGGGGGTCGTGGACAGTTTCCTGATGATCCCCTTCTGGCGCAGCTCAGTGTTCAAGTTAACCGTGCCGAACAGGCTCAAAGTCATCACCGACATAGCGATGATGCCGGGGATGAAGAACTCGATAAACCGGTATTTCCTGGTAAGTATCGATTTTTCGGCCGACCTGATGAACGGCGGAATCCCGGTCATCTCCTGGTTTATCCCGGCGAGCACTCCGTTCAGGATATCCATTTTCGTGGAGACCGAAGAAGAGCTGGGGTCGTATACATATGTGATGGTGACGGATGAGTTGAAATCTCTGAAAAACCTCCTCCGCATGAGGGACCTTTCTAAGCCTTTGGGAATAACGAGGACAAGGTTCACCTTGTTGTCCCTGACGTACTGGGTGGCGTTGACAGCCGGGTCTACCCTGGTTATCTTGAACCTCCCGTTGAGTTCAAGGGCCTTGACGGACTCTACGGACGATTTCGTCTGGTCGAGGTCCTGCACGCAGAGGTGAAAGCCCACGTTGTCCTGGCTCATGAAGATCGTGCCGAACACGAGTATAAGAATTATCGGGAACGCAATCGTGAAGAACATGGCGGTCTTCTCGCGCCATACGCTCAAGAGTTTAACGAAGAGATTTGCACTGACGACGCGCAGGTTCATTCAGCCCCCCTTCCCGTGACGTGACCATCGTGGAGCGCCTCGCCGGTGAGCTTCAGAAAGACCTCTTCAAGGTTGGGTTTCCGAACGTCAAGGCCGAGGTACAATGCCCCGAAATCCTTGATGGCGCTCAGTATCTTCTGCACATCGTCCGTGTGCTCCACCCTGGTCTTGATTTCCTTGTGGTTGTTAAGAACCGGCTCGAAGCCCATCTTCCGGACGATTTCAAAAACTTTTTCATCGACTGACTGTAACGTGAGGACCAGGTAATTTGTGTTGTTTTCGATGAGTTCCGCGGGAGAACCCATCGCGATGATCTTCCCCTTCGAAATGATTGCGACCATATCCGCTAGAAGTTCCGCCTCCTCCATGTAGTGCGTGGTCAGAAACACCGTCTTCCCCTTCTTCTTCAGGCCCATCAGGACTTCCCATACCTCGCGCCTTGCCCGGGGGTCGAGCCCTGTCGTCGGCTCGTCGAGGAAAATGACCTCGGGGTCGTTCACGAGCGCAATCGCGATTCCAAGGCGCTGTCTCAACCCGCCGGAGAGGTTCTTGTACTGCTCTTTGGTCTTCTCCTTGAGGTTCACGAGCTCTATCAACCCGTCGATATCGGTGTTCCTGCAACAGAAAAGCTGCGAGTAGTACCTCAGAGTCTCTTTGACCGTTATCCTGTCGAACGAGTTGAATCCCTGCGGGAGGACTCCGATGCGGCGGACGATGTCGTGCTTCTTCTTCGTTACGTCCATGCCAAGAAGGGTCACTTTGCCGGACGTGGGCGTGCGGATTGTGTCGATAATCTCAACGGTAGTGGTCTTGCCGGCGCCGTTCGGGCCCAGCAGGGCGAACACCTCGCCCTTATTGACGGTGAACGATATGTCGTTGACCGCCAGCAAATCGCCGTAGCGCTTCGTCAGTTTTTCGACTTCGATTGCGTTTTCAGTTTCTGTGGTCATGCATCTCCATCTCGTCTTTCTGGGCGACGGTATTGAAAAATGTCACGTCAGGCTCTCTTCGGGCGCTCAAGATGCTCGCCCCGCCTGAGTTCATTCGCCTGCTCGGTCGGATCAGGCCGGCGAACATGGTTCTGCTCCTGTCGGTCACGGACCGGTACATACGGTGCAGCAGGAGAGGCGGCGGGCCAAAACCCGAGGTGGCTCAAGACCTTATTGATCACCGCCGACTGCCAGACAAGAAGACGGTCAAACACCTGCCGGCGGTGTTTGAATAAAATATAACTCGGGATAAACGTCGCACCGAGGTGCGCCTTGGTCTTCTCCGTGCCCTGGCCCGCGTAATAGATAGGGATCTTTCGCTCCACACAGGTACGGACATTTTCAAGCCAGGACAAGACATATAGGTTGTATTTGCGGCCGAGCTCGTAATCCGTGCAGAAATATTTATCCAGCATCGCTTCTCGTTTTACTATGAGAAGGTTAAATGCGGCAAGTTCTTCCTGCACAAAATAGAGCGTGTATTCGGCGCCCGGAACTCTCTCACAGACTTTTTCAAAAAATAAACGGTTGTGCGCGCCAAGCGCCATGGGGCTGCGCACCACTGTTTCCAGATAAAGCCTGTATATCCTGTCCAGAAAAGGAGAAATAGAGCAGCTGCGAATTACCCGGACTTCGGGGGCAACCCGCATTTTGCGGTGCAGGTCTTTTCTCGCGGCACTTGAGAGGCGGCTTAAGTATTCCTCCGTGCTGTTGAAATTGATCGGCAGCCTGGCGCAGGGCCGATATTGCACACGGTTGAATTTCTTGAATACGTCCCCGGGAAGTTTGCCGTACTGATTAAAGTTGTAAAGCGCCACGATGTCACTTTCAAGTTCGGCCGCGAGCGTTTGCAAGGCGCCAAAGGCCATTTTGCATGCCGCATCGAGGGTGTCCTCATCGATTTGAGGGTCAATCCCGATTTCACTCCATTCCCCTTCCAGCAACCCCACGCCCAAAACACGGGGTTGAAAAACCGAGGGGATGAGACGGTCGGCCACTTTCAGCGATTTCTTGATCCATCCCTCCGCAAAAGTGGACAAATCAAAGCGGGTTTCAAATAACGGCAATAAGAGAATAGGAGCATCATCTTTTAACACCACGATGCTCCGCAGGTTAAAACCGTCAATACCCGATTCCAGCAACAGAGAAAGAAGGGGGGCGGTGATAGAAGGCTCCGGGAAAAGCCGTCCAAGTTCGGCCGCCGACACTCCGTCTAACTGTGGCACGCATTTGCAGGTAAGGTTATTCATGCCCGGTCGGTCTCGGATTCAAGAGAGCGATGGAAAGCCACATCTCCCTCTCAGGAAGCGAACGTACCCATAGGGACCGGCCGCAAGCTATGGGAAACCGCATCAGGGCCTTACCTGATAAGCCCACCGGAAACGTATACCCGCCGCCCTCCCCTGCTGCCCCCTCTGCCGATGGATAGACGGTGATTTGTAGCGGGTCCACGAGATGGAATGCACATCCCAATGCCTTCACAACGGCTTCCTTGACAGACCAGAGCAGAGCTGATCCCCTTTCCAAATCTCCACCCGAGAACCTCAAGGCATGTTGAAGCTCTTGTTGATGGAAGACCCGGTGAAAGGGGTATTCTCTCTGGAATTCATCGGCTTCTGCCACATCAATGCCTATATCAGACTCATCTCCACAGAGAGCGGCCCAGACTCTTCCTCCACCCTTGCTGAAGGAGATGGCCGGACCTCTAAATTCTCCATACAGGAGATGGGGCCTGCCAAGCAGGCCGTATTCCATCCGCATCGGGAAAGCAGTCCTGTTGGAAGATTGACAGCGTTTCCAAAGAGGGCTTTCCACAGACGCAAGGTGATCCCACAGGGTGGTGACGAGGCGGTGCTTGGCTTCTTCTCCACTTGTCCCATCTCTCTTGGGGGGTTCAGCGGCAGATGTCCCACATGGCAAAGATGCATAGAAGACCGGTCCCCTTTGATGAACAGGATTCATCGTATTGACGGTTACTCCTTCGCAATCCTTTGCCATATTCACTCTCAACTGCACGTACCCGCGGCTCACTCCGAAACCCAGTGCATACGTATATTCTGGACCTGCATGATGGCTCGTCCCTGATCGTCAATCCCTCTGGCGTCCCAGGCTAGGCCTTTGTCGTCCTGCGACCGCATGCGAGCCTCCACGGTCATCTGTTCCCCTGCACGGCATTTTCGCAAAAACCTCATCTCCCCTATCTCCATGGGAACAATCGTTCGTCGCTCCGATGGGTCCGTTGCAGCGATGTGGAAGGCGACCAACTGCAAAAGGGCCTCGAAAAGATAGGGAGAGTATTGGTACCTGGCGTTCCGCAGATTTGCGAAATCACCTGTCTCCCGGTAGATGGTGCGGCCCCGCACCACCCCCGGACCTGCACCGTCAAGGAACTCCATGACGCGATATCTCCCTTCGAGGCCGCTACGCTCTTTGTACCATTTAAGCACTTTTTTATGATCCAAAGGCCTCGTCCGCAGTTCGTCCAGTCGGACAGGAAAACCCGGGAGCCCTTCCCCGGAATATCCTCCTCCGCCGTCAAGGATCACTTGGCCCTTGCAGTGCTGGGTGAAGCGGTCGGTCAATCTCCCGGCGGGGGAGATATCCTGTGTTGCAAGAGACACCTCGCAAAATACCTCCCGGCCGTTGCTGGACTGGCGGCAGGAGATCCTGGAAGGCCGTGGAACCCGGGGAGGACATTGGATCATGTCCATGAGCCGCACCTGACGAACTCCTCGCACCTGCAGGTGGGGATAGAGGATCCGGGCGGCTTCCATGAATGTTTCCAGAATCATAGCGGCCGAAACAAGAGGATACTTGACGAACTTGAAAGGCCTGTGATCCGCTATCCAAAGATCCTTGTCTAGAGAGAAGGATCTGAAGGCCTCCAGCTCTCCCCGGCAGATGTCCAGGCGAGAGATCCCTTCTATCATGGGAAAGTCCTCGGGGCTCATGGAAACGGTGCTTCCAGCCAGCTCTCCACTGAGTGAAGGACGGGTTGTATCATTGAGCAGTGCCGTCCTCAGAGATGGCAGCCTCCTCATGAACAACACCCAAACGTCGTCGGCGGGGGCTGCAAAGAGCTCACGGCAGAAAAGCCCTGCAAGCTCATTTGCATGGATGTACGCCACCCCCTTCCGCTTCAACAGCTCCCGGATCTCCGGGTCCTCTGCCATGCCCGCCCCCTCGACAGGGGGAAGCATCAAAGCCTTGAACCGGATGGCGCTGTTTTTCCGGCGGAGGGTTCTGAGTAATGCGGACATCATCCGGTTGGCTGAAGCGTAATTGGCCTGGCCAGGATTGCCCTGGATCGCGGCCGCAGAGGATAGTCCCACGAAAAACCTCAAACCAGCCCCCTCCGCAGCTGAGAACAAATTCCAGGCTCCGAGGAATTTGACATTCGTGACCACGGATAAATCATCCGGTGTCATCTGGCTTAAGAAGCCGTCCCTGAGGACTCCAGCGCCGTGAATGATCCCGTCGATCTTGCCATAACGGCTTACCACCTTGCCCATGATCGCGCGGACCGCTTCGGGGTCGGTCACATCGCAGGTATGGTACGTTGCTTCGATCCCTGATGAGCGTAATTCCGCCAGGGTCCGAGCTATCTCCACTGCCCTGTGGTCGGAAGCTATCGCTTCAGAAGGCAAATGCTCTGGGCGCGGATTTGCCGAATCGATGCCTGGATCCAGAGACGTTCTCCCCAGGAAGACCAGACGGGGCATGAAGGGCACTAGACTGAGCGCCAGGTGGGCGCTGATCCCGGTTGCCCCCCCAGACATGACTACAACGTCACCAGGGGTCAGATTCAGAGTTGACGAATCCTCAAAGGGCGACGGGGCTAACTGCCCCTCCGAGGTGAAGACCCTGCTATCGCGATGGATTAACTCCACCACGGTGCACCCTCTATCCAGAGCACAACGCAGCGCAATGTGAAGATCATTATCTCTCTCGATTTCCAGCGTGCGAAACTGGACCGATTGGTACTCCTGCGCCGCGCTCAGAAACAGTCCGAGCATCCCCTCCGCCAGCAGGGGGCCGAAAGTTTCGGTATCCTCCCGGTAATGGATCAGCACCACGAATTTCTTTTTGGTTGATTGGAGAAATGCCTTAAGGGGTTGAAAAAGCCCCCTGAGAAGCTGCGCGACATCCGCCACGCTTCTCAACTTTCCCGACCCGCCTTGAGGGAGGACGATGACCATCCCGGCAAGGGACGCCATGCCCGAGATTCTATCGAAAGCCCTGACAGGCCCTTCATCAGTCAGGATGTCGTGCCCCTCTTCGCCAGAACCGACATTCCCTTGCATGTATAGCATTGGCAACGTGTCCACCCCGTAATCCCGCCGGAGGATGTCTTCTGCCCTTCCGGCAATGGCGTCATTCCTGTCAGGTGAGAGAAGGATGACTGACTCGCCCGGGCTCAATGCCATGGGAATAGAGTCCGCCAACTCTACAGCGGCGAGGTTGAATACGAGCCGCTTTAAGCCCGCCTCATCCTTTGGGGAGTTTAAGATTTCATCTTGCTCCGGGTCGGGGGTAACAGCCCTGTTGTCTGGCTGCAGGGCGGCCCCCCCCTGCTTAGCGATTATGTCAGAGATCCTCTGGGAGATCTCCTTCACGGTACGGGCGCCTATAAAATCCTCCAATTCGATAGTGATCCCGAATTGGCGTTCCGCAGCATCCATGATAATGGGGAGGCGGCTGGATCGGATGGAAAGATCCTTCCTGAGATCCATATCGGGCTGGATCTCATCCCTCTCGAATCCTGTTGCATCCATGATGATTCGAATAAGCTTCTCTATTAGATCTTGGCCCTCAGGCGTCTCACCGGCGGCAGTTGATGCCTGTCCCAAGATTGCAGCGGCTGGGTCAACAGCCTTCGTGGCAGGCTGCAGGCTGGTACCTCCCTGCCCGGCAACTATCTCGGAAATCTTCTGAGAGATGTCCCTCACTGTGCGGACATGGATGAACTCCTCCAGTTCGATGGTTATTCCGAAATGGCGTTCCGCAGCATCCATGATTATCGGGAGGCGGCTGGAGCGAATGGAGAGATCCCTCCTGAGATCCATATCAGGCTGGATCTCATCCCTGTTGAATCCTGTAGCGTCCATGATGATTTGAATGAGCGCCTCGATATTGTCATGATGCTTAAGTGTCTCGGCGATGGCAGTGGAGGCCACTCCGTTCGGGGTGTTCAGGCCGGATGCGGGAGCCTTCCTGAAAGCAGGGAGGGAAATCCACCCCGGTTCTCTTTGAATCTTCAGATGCCCTTGAACATAGAGCCGTGCAAGAGCGGTCTTGTAGGTCAGGCTCTCCGCGGAGGGAAGGCACGTCTGAATGCATGCCGGTTCAGGAAGCGTGTCGGCAATGAGATTGCTTACTATATCGCCGGGTCCCACCTCCACGAAAAGGCGCACGCCGTGGTCATTCCAGAGGGTCTGAACATTATTCATCCAATGGACGGTAGATTCCAGGTGGGCCATAAGGATTCGCCTGATCTCACCGGTGTCTGATGGATACGGCGCCATGGTCGTGTTCGATAGAACCGGGATCTGCGGTGGATGAAAGGGGATAGAGGCAACGAACGCCTCAAGTTCATCATGAATGGCCCTCATGATGGGAGAGTGGAAGGCCATGCTGACCCGCAAGAGGGTGGACCGGTATCCCATCTCCTTCAGTTGGCAGCCAAGGTTCTTGACCGCCTCGGTGTTGCCACTCAGGATGACCTGATTCGGTGCATTGATATTGCCGATGTAAATATCTTCTAGCCCCTGAATCATCTCTTTCAGCAGATCCAGCGGAGCATCCACTGCCGCCATGACGCCGGGATCGATGTTTTGAGCGGCGGCCTTGTCCATGCAGCGGGCCCTCTCGTTCACTATTCGAAACCCGTCCTCCACAGAATAGACTCCAGCCAGGCACAAGGCGGTCAGTTCGCCCAAGCTGTGGCCGGCCATGGCCACAGGGTGTATGCCAAGGGTGGTGAGGTACCGGGCCATGGCGTGTTCCATGGCGAACAGGGCAGGTTGCTGCCACCGGGTCTTCTGAAGGTTCTCCTCTCGATCGTGGAACAATAAGTGAAGGAGGTCGAAGTCCGCTGCGTTAGCGGCCCGATCCATCCACTCCTTGATGACGGGAAAGGAGTCGTAAAGATTCCGCCCCATCCCTGCATAGTGTGCCCCCTGTCCGGGAAATACAAAAGCGAGAGGAGAAAGTGGCAAATCCTCGGGGCCAACGAAGATCCCCTGCTGCGCCAAGGCTCTCAACGCCTTGGGTGAGCCGATTCCGGCTTCGGCAAGAGCGGCTGACCTCTCGATAACCGTGAGTGCCTCTTCATCGGATTGCGCCAAAACAGCCATCCTGCAGTAACGGCCGTCCTTCTCCGTCCGGAAGAAAGAGATGCCATGGATAGCAGGAGGGCCGCTGCCCTTCTCTACAGCGGGGCTGAACGCTCTGTCAGGGCAGACCATGATCGTATCCACGTCGTCCAGGGCCTGTTCCATCTGCAAAACATAGTTGGAGCCTCCAAACCCGAAGGCATTGACCTGAAGCCTTCTCGGCTCGCCGGCCCCAGCCTTCCAGTCAATTGGCTCAGGGGAGATGAGGAACCCCGATCTTTCCAGGCCCATTTCCGGGTCGGTATGCTCATAGTTGAGGGTGGGGGGAAACACCCCTGTCTTCATGGCCATGGTTCCTCGAATGAGATTGTTAATACCCGAGGCGCCCAGCGTGTGTCCGATCTGGGATTTGAATGACGTGAGCACTGTGCGTTTGGAGGGGTTGAAGAAAGTTTTCAGCGCACGAACCTCCTCCACGTCCCCTTGCCTGGTGCTCGTGGCATGGCATTCCACCAGGTCCACTGCATCGGGCCCATAGGGTAATCCCCTGTATGAGGCGCGAATGGCGATCTCCTGGGTGACACTGTTGGACTCTACCATGCCCAGATGGTTATTGCTCGCTCCCATGCCTGTTATAATAGAGTGGACGCGCGCCCCTCTTGCGCGGGCCATGCTTTCCCTCTCGATGACGATCATTCCCCCGCCTTCGCCGAGGACCATCCCGTCTCTTTCGGCATCGAAGGGGCGGGAGGTCTCGTGAGCGGGTCTTTCCCGCCCGGACAGCCCGAAGAGTGCGCCCACGGCGGCGAATTCCAAAAAATGCAGGTGCGTGAGATTCTCTTCGCCCCCTCCGACTATGGCGGCATCGATGACGCCGTTTCGGATCATCTGGATGGCGCTGTACAGTGCGACCAGTGAGGTCGCGCAAGCCGCGGAGACAGAATAGCTGGGCCCCATGAATCCATACCGGTTGCAGATGAAGCCGGCCGCTGCGCAGTTGATTCTGCCCAGGAGTGTGGTGTCATCCGGGGCCATGCGTCCGGACTTCACCTCTCGTACAATGGCACTCTCCTGATCCGGCGTGAGGTGAACCGCCCTTTTGACGGCGGCAAGGATGTCGTTAACGTATGCCCTGATGATGATATTGGTAAGGGTTCCCGCCGCCTCTCCCGAGTTCTGGGAGATGAGGACTCCGATTCGCTCGCGCGGGATGCCTGACTCCAGTATGCCGGAAGCCCGGATAGCCCCGTCCGCCAGCCACATGGTGATCTTTGTGGCGGATGTCATGGTCCGGAAATCCTGGGGAGGAATCCCGAGTTCATTGCGGGTGATATGAAAGTCTAGGAAGGCGCCCACCTTGCAGTAGGTCTTGTCCGAAACGAGCGGCCGGGGATCATAAAAGCACTCGTGATCCCACCGGGAAGGCGGAACCAATGTAATCCCGCTCTTCATTGCCAGGCTTGCGGCCCAGATTTCTTCCGGACTCTTCCCCAAGGCGTTGAGAATGCTCATCCCTGTGATGGCAATCCTTTCGTGTGCGTCATTGTGGGGAGCGACTCGCTTCACACCAAGGCCAACTCCGGGGGATGGTGTTTCTACGTACGGCGGCGCACCGGGTGGTGGTCCCGCGCTATTCCTGATCTCACCCACTACGGGCTGATGCAAAAAGATAGGATCTTCGGCCAGCTCGCGGTGAAAGGTGTGCAGCTTCCGGACCTCACGTATGAGGCCAGCGCAGGCCCCGCTCATGAATTGCCCGCGTTCCAGACAGCTCTGCTCATCCAAAGGCACCCCGCATGACCTGTCCATGCCTCGGGCCGCAGTGAAGAGGCTCCCGGCAGCCATCTCCTCCATTTTTGTCCGGAAAGAGGCCTCGTCCTGGTGGCCAGCTGCAAACTCCCTCTCCAGGGATAAAATAGCTTCCACTCGCGGGGTCTTCAGGGAGCGCACCCGAAGCCCGGTGTCCTGGCCTGAAACGACTGTTCCCCCAGGAGATGAATTCAGGATCATTCGCTGATAGAGCTCCGCCAAGGCGCCAGTTTCAACGATCTCCCGGGTGGCCAGGTAGGCGGTGCCCATCTGGATGGCGTCCGCGCCGATCATGGCGGCCAAGACCGCGGTCTCCCGATTAAAAATTCCCCCTGCAAGGATCACGCGACAGTTTTGGAACAAAGATGGCGTACGCCGTTTCAGCTCCAGCGCCATTTGAGCAAGGGTGAGCGTGCTGTGCTGCCCAACGTGGCCGCCGGCCTCATACCCCTCGCAGACCACATATCTCACGCCCGCTTCAAGGGCGAGCCTCAACAGCGCCTCATCAGGAGCGATATAAATAACCCCTATGCCGCATTCTATCAATTCTCTTATGGGGGAGAGATCGCCACCTGCAATCACGACAAAACGGGGTCTCTGTTTTTTTATCCAGGTGAGATGCGTCTCCCTGAAAGGGTTTTCCGCCAAAGAGACGACATTCACCGCATAAGGGCGCCCCCCCATGATCTCCGGCAGGCGACCCAGCCTCCGGTCAAGGGTCTCCGCATCCATCAGGCCAAGGGCGATGGTGGGCAATCCCCCCGCATCGGCAACTCTTGAGGCAAACTCCGGAACATCTGTGATCCAGGACATGGCGCCCTGAATAAATGGGTATTGGGTTCCCATCTCTCTGGCTACAGGGCTGTCCAGAAAGCTATCCTTTTTTTCCTCAGCCAGGTGGCATACGTTACTGATTTCGTCCATGAAGGCTTTAACTGACTTCTCGGTTCCGGCCCCAAAACGCTCGATGAACGATGCAGCAAAGGCAGCTTCCACGCCCAGAGGAATGACCTCGTCCTGACCGAAATGGCTCTCCAGAGGGTGGATGGCTCTGGCATGCACCTGGTCTACAAAGGAACGGCGGCTATCCTCCCTTATCTTTGCTCCGAAAAGCGAGTCCTCGAACGTCTTGATCTCCTTGAACGCAAGCGAGTTTCCCTTGTTGAAAAGCCGACAGGGAACCTGCAGGTCCAGGCCAACCAGCTCGGTAGAATCCAGGCGGAGCCTGGAAAGCCGCTGGCGTTGCGAATCATCAATGGCAACCATGTCTGTCAGCCAGTGAACACTCTCGAAAACGATCCCGGCCGCCCCGGTCGACAGAAATGCCGCTGCCGCCTCAGGGGTGGAGACACCTCCCCAGATGAGGATGTCGAGAGGCTTTGAGAGTGTGTGGAGCATTTCCTTGAGCATCGAATAGAGAGCCGTGGTCGTCTCACCGCTCACGAATCCGGAAGCCTCGCATCCTTTCAGGACGATGCGTCCGATACCCGGGCAATCCTTCAAAATCGCTGCCAGGAGATCCCTGTCACCGGTGATCGGAAATAATCGGTGGTTTTCCGACAATTCCCTCAATCTCTGTAGAAAGATGGAAGGTTCTCCCTGGAAAAACTGGGGGTGGCACTCAACCCAGATCCCCTGGGCCCCTGTTTCCTTCAATAACTGTCCCAAAGAAGGATCAAGGAAGGTAGTGACAGATATCTTGATATCCCTGACGTGGCCGGCAGGGTCAGCCATTCGTAAGAAAGTACGTAACTCGTCCACCCCCATCTTGGATAAATCGAAGACGGCCCTGCTCCCTGTTCGCTGAGCCATTTGAATCACAGATGGGGTGATCTCCTCAGGCCGCCAGACGAAACCGATGATAGAAACCCGATGCTCAGCCACTGTGTCAGACCTCTCCTTCAATGCCATTCGTTCACCTTTTAATAACAATTCGCCAGTTGGATCAATCCCATCCGATACGCCCAGAAATAAGGGCGATAGTCAACGCTTCAAAGAAAGGTACCACTCCGTGGCATCACTCCCGATTCCTAACCAGGCAAGCTGGCGCAGGTCCGTTTCCAAAACGTCGGGCGTGCCGTACTCCAGTATGCGATATCGGGAATCCGTCCAGACACGCCGCAGCCGACCCCAAACCTTCGTTTCCGGCGGCAAAGTGAGGCGAATGCGGTGGATCAGATTGATGCCCGCAAGCGCCGCTGTTTCTACCACCATATCGGTGCAGTTGTTGCTCCTCACGCCGAACTGGTCGTACTTCCGCTGCCTCACATATTCATTTATCAATTGATATCGTTGCCGGGTAATCGGCATTCTCCAGACGAACGAGGGGGGTCGATTAGGCCTGCCGATCTGGAATTGGCCATCGGACCTCGTCTGCCACAAGTAAGCGATGGGATTGGGATCCCCGTCCCGAATACCCTGAAAAACGCCGTCATGGTAACGCGGTTTCGCTTGCCCGAGGTCGCCGGTGTGGCCGCATTCCAGACGATCCTGGGGACTTTCCAGGATGAGCCAGCTATGCGCCCACGGCCGCTGCCAAATTGAGAAGACAAGCGCCGTCGTATGGCTGTAGTCCCAGTTTGCGGCTTCGTTCAGGAGATAGAGGTAATATCCTTCGTCCCCGACTGGAATTCCGGTGGCGGCGTCCAAGTCGGCATCAGGGGCAAAGCGGTACGCTGTCACGATGGGCTGGGCTTGCCAGCCATCGGGTTGCATCGGAGCAAAGAGCCTGGGCTTTTGGCGGGCGCATCCGACAGCAATCCCTGCCAGCCACCTGACCATCGCGAGGAGAGGCGTTTGATATACTCGTTCGGTTGCTTTTCTTTTCATAAGGACTTTCTGAATATTCGATATTTCTTGTATCTTTTTGCGCCCGCTTCCTCAATCAAAGAGTTGACCGACTCGTTGTCCTCCAGGGTCCAGCCTATCTCCATAGAATGATACTTCTCTTTTTTCCTCACAATCATACATATGTGATGTAAGGCTAACATGGGGAGCCCCAGTTGCCGAAACTTCTCCTTGACCCCGAGCATCAACAACCGCAACCCGTTGATCTCCCGTTTATACATTAGGAACTTCAGAACGCCCGGGAGACCGATCCGCCCGTTGAGACGCTTGAGCAATGGGTTCATGTCGGGAAAGATCAGGCAGAACGCCGCTGGTTCATCCTCATAATAGATGAAGAAAGCCATGTCCTGATCCGCGAATTCCATTACGTTCTTTTGAATATCCCGCATCTCGTTATCGCTTAGGGGGACGAAACCCCAGTTACTGGACCAGGCGTCATTATAAATCTCCCTGATCAGGTCAAACTCGGCGTTCTCTTCTTTCGGACGATAGAGCCTGATGCGGATCCCCTTTTTTTTGGCTATCTTTTCAGCAAGACGATCCATCCACTCGGGAAGGCGGTAATCGCCGTCTATCAGGAAAGCCAGCAGGTCTTTTTCTTTGGTGAAGCCGCACGATTCGACAAGCTTTGGATAGTACGGCGGGGTGTAGGCCATCATCAAGGCAGGCGGATAATCGAATCCCTCAACGAGCAAGCCCACCTCGTAATTGGTGGACGGGCTGAGCGGGCCTCTCATGAAGGTCATCCCTTTCTGGCGGACCCACGTCTCCACGGAAGAGAAGAGGGCTGCCGCGGCCTCCGGATCGTCAGCACATTCGAAAAATCCCCAAATGCCCATCTTTTCGTTGTGGAACTGGTTATAATGGCGATCTATGATGCCCGTTATCCTTCCCACCGTGTTCGAACCGCGTCGGGCCAGAAAGAGTATACGCTCGGAAAACTCCCAGAAAGGGTGCCTGCGAGGGTCCAGCATCCGGCTAACCTCTTTCTTCAGCGGAGGAACCCAGTTGGGGTACTCGGCATAGATCCTCCATGGCAGGTCTATGAAGTCCTTTAACGCCGAACCCCCTTCCACAGCAATAATCTCTATTCCAGCCATAATCGTTTCCCCCGGGAGGTTATCTCAGAACATTACATGTTGGCATGTTCACAGTAAATTTTAACACACACTTCTATCCGTTTCTATCGCGCTCAGTCTTTATCTCTGCAGAGGAGAGAGGATCCCCGTGAAACGGATGGTGCGGTTGCAATTTCACCGAAGGGAGTGTATATATGCAATATGCGCCCCGTCTTGAGACCCTCCGACCTGCTGACACTTTTTTTTCTTGTCCTGCTCTCCGGCCTTGCGGTTTTTTCCGCGCCTGTGAACCCGTCGTGGGCCGGACTTTTAGCGGAATATGCGGTGTTGGCGGTTGCGATCCTAGTGGCTGCCGGATATCGCGCGAGGGTGAGCCCGGCAAAGAATGGGTTCTACCTTTCGGTTGTCGCCACGGTGATTACAGTTCTCTTTATTTTTGACAGCCTGGGTACGCTCATCGCCGGAATTCATACGACGACATTCGATGCCCGCCTTATCGCCGTAGATCATGCGATCTTCGGCGTTCACCCCACTGTGTGGTTGGAGCGGGTGAGCAACCCTCCGCTTACAGGCCTCTTACAGTTCGCCTACATCAGTTATTATTTCATCCCCATCTCGCTCGGCGTAGTCCTCATTGCCAGGGGCAGGTTCGGGGAATTCGAAGAGGCCCTGTTCAGCATCCTGCTCTGTTTCTATCTCTCCTACGTCGGCTACCTGCTTGTCCCTGCAATCGGGCCCCGTTTTACGCTCAGCCATCTCCAGGCCGGGGACCTGCAGGTTGCCCCATTCATCAAGACTATTCAGGATGGACTGAACGCCCTCGAAAAGAACAAGTACGATGCCTTCCCGAGCGGCCATACAGCCGTTTCGCTCACGTGCCTCTATTACGCATGGAAAAAACAGGAGAAAAAACTTTTTGCGGGGCTGATCCCGTTGGTAACTGGGTTGATCATTTCGACGGTCTATCTAAGATATCACTACGTCATCGACGTGATCGCAGGCATAGCGTTGACGGGCTTGACAATAGCGCTGGCGCCGGGTCTGCGGCGTCTGCTCTCAGCAGCACCCGCGCATCCCCGAGATGATCGAACGTCCTACCAAGATGATTCATGAAATTTTCTTTTCGTAGATACGGTATTTTTTGTAGAGCTTACCCCCCATGAGTGCGCATCCGCGCTGCACCAGGACGTTGTCCTCGAGTATCCACGACATCTCCGCCCGCTCGTAGCCTTTCTTCACGGCAGCCTTGAAGGATTCGAGGTAGAGCAGGCCCTCAATCCCCTTTTTCCGGTACTTCTCTGCCACCCCCATGGCCATCACGCGGATGTCGCTGATCTTCCGGGAATACCACAGGAATTTCGCGAGCCCCACGGGCCCGAGCCTGCCGTTGATTTTGCCCAAGACCTGGTTGTAATCAGGAACAGCAACGAAGAACGCTGCCGGCTTCCCGTTGACCTCCGCCATGATCATCAGTTCCGGCTCGATGAGGGGCTTGAGCTTTTTCGCCATGGCCCCGGTCTCCGCGTCGGTCATGGGGACAAAGCCCCAGTTGTGGCTCCAGGCGGAGTTGTAGATGATCTTTACCGCTTCCACCTCTCGCTGGAACTGCTTCATGTTCGCCGGCCGCACGGTGAGCCCAGGGACCCGCGCCTTTACGGCTGACGCAAGCTTCTCGAGCCTTCCACCTGCCGCTACGTCCCTGACTACAACTATGTAGGCGTAGAGGTCCCTGGCCTTGGCCAGGCCGCAGCGCTCCATGAAGTCGAGGTAGTATGCCGGCGTGTAGGTCATCATGATCATGGGTGGGGAATCGAAGCCTTCGAGAAGAAAACCGCACTCGTCGTTCGTCGAAGGGTTCATAGGGCCCCGCATGATCTCGATATCGCGCTCTTTGAGCCATCTCGCTGCCGTGCCCAGAAGTTCCCGAGCGACTGCATAATCGGGAAGGCATTCGAAGAAGCCGAAAAAACCGGCCTGTTCATTATGGAATTTGATGTGGTTGCGGTCGATGATCGCCGCGATCCTGCCGACCGTTTCCCCGTTCCTGCGTGCAAGAAAAAAGGCGGCTTCGGCGTGTTGAAAAAAGGGGTTCTTCTCTTTGCTCAGGAGGAATTTTACTTCGCTCTTGAGCGGTGGGACCCAGTGGTGGTTTCCATGGTACACCTTCCACGGGAATTGGATGAATTCGTTTCTGTTGCCCGCACAGTTCACCTCTTCTATGTTCACGAACTCACCATGGGCCACTATGAGATCACGCCGAGCTTTCTCCCGGCTTTCTCGATCACGCTGAGCACACGGTCGAGCATTTCATCGGTATGGGTTGCCATGTAGCTCGTGCGAATGAGGCATCTGCCGGGCGTCGTGGCCGGCGGGATCACGGGGTTCGCGAACACACCGCCGTCGTTCAGTGCCTTCCACATCATGAAGGCCCGCTCCATCTCGCCCATGACGAGCGGGATAATGGGAGTTTCGGCAAGCCCAGTGTCATAGCCCATCTGTTTTAACGCCTTCATCATCTTGTTCGTATTGTGCCAGAGCCGCTCCCTTCGTTCCGGTTCGCGGTCGATGATATCAAGCGCCGCGATGACCGCCGCCACCGACGCCGGCGGCGGGCTTGCGGAAAAAATGAGGGGCCGCGAAGTGTGCTTCATGTAGTGGATCACCTCTTCGCTCGCCGCGACGAAGCCGCCTATGGACGCCAGTGATTTACTGTAAGTGCCCATGATGATGTCGACTTCCTTCTCCAGCCCGAAGTGCTCCACCGTGCCACGGCCGGTCTTGCCGAGCACCCCGATGCCATGAGCGTCGTCCACCATGAGCCGCGCCCCGTACTTCCTGCAGAGCCTGAGGATGTCGGGGAGCGGCGCGATATCCCCTTCCATGCTGTACACGCCGTCCACGATCACGAGTTTGCCGCGGTTCCCGATTCCCTTGAGGACGTATTCAAGGCTTCCCATATCGTTGTGCTTGAACTTTTTGACCTCGGCATAGGATAGCCTGCACGCGTCGATGATGCTGGCGTGGTCGAGCTTGTCGATCACGACAACGTCGTGCTTGCCGGCGAGGGATGTTATGATCCCGAGGTTGGTTTGATATCCCGTGGAAAAGGTGAGAGCCGCGTCCTTGCGAAAGAAGGAGGCAAGCTTCTCCTCGAGTTTCACATGGATGTCGAGGGTACCGTTGAGGAAGCGTGTACCCGCGCAGCCGCTGCCGTACTTCTTCACGGCCTCGATGGCGGCTTCCTTCACCTTCGGATGGTTGGTAAGCCCGAGATAATTGTTTGACCCGAGCATGATCATCTTTCTCCCCTCGACGATCACCTCGGGGCTCTGCTCCGATTCCACGACGTGAAAATAGGGATACAGTCCGGCGGCCATAACCTCTTTCGCGGTCGTGTACTTCCGGCACTTTTCGAATAAATCAGGCGTTCTTGCCTCAAGCGCCCTCAACTGAGCTGGTGCCCCCTCTACAGCCATTTGTTTTTTCTGTACCATTCCCATGTGAGTTCCAGCCCTTTCTGGAGAGGATATTCCGCCCGGAAGCAGAGGTCATTCTCGATCTTGCCCGCATCGCACAGCCAATATCGCTGAGCAGCTTCCCGCACCTTCTGCCTGTTAGCAAGCGCAGGCCTTTTGGTGAACAGGCTTCCGATTTCGGAAGCAAGCCCAATCAGATAGGCCACCCTGTAAGGAAGTTTAATATTGCGCGCCTTCACACCGCCAGTGGAGAGCAACAAGGCCCTGAATTCCGACCATGAATAGGACCTGTTCTCCGCAACAAAATATACGCTACCGCTCTCCGTTCCGAGCTCGGCTGATAGAAGCAGCGCCGCTGTCAGGTCTTCGACGTAGCACAGGTTGAGATACCGATCACCTCCGGTCATTTCAAGTGTCAAGCCGCGACTGGCCCAGCGAAACAGTTCATACACGTCCGCATCTCTCGGTCCGTAGACGCTCGACGGACGGAGAATAATGACCGGAAGACGGTCTTTGTAACCGCGCACTTCGTCTTCGGCAAGTAGCTTGCTCTTGCCGTAATCAGACACAGGATGAGATGTGTTGCCGTCTTCTACCGGTCGTCCATTCGGGCTCGGACCTGCCGCCGCCTGGCTGGACACCAGTATAAATTTTTCAATACCGGGATTATATCGTGCGCATGCTTCCAAAAGATTCTTCGTGCCGAGTTGGTTCACAATGTAATAGTCGCGGGCATGTTTTGCTTTGGTAAGTCCGGCGCAATGGAATACGAGAGAGACGCCCTGCACAGCGGCGGCAAGCGATTCGGGCTGTGTGCAGTCGCCCTGTGTGAGTCGCACCTCCATGCCCTCTAGCCAGCGCAGATGTCGGAGATCCCTCACCAGGCAGGTTACGGCATAACCGTTCCCGAGAAGCCGTTCGACAAGATGACTTCCTACAAAGCCAGTTCCGCCCGTGACCAGTGCCCGTCGTGACACCTCCTGCGCCATCTACTCTCCCCGTGCAACGACTATAAAAAAATTGTAACAAAATTAATCGACAATGTCTAGACGTGTCCGACGTTAAGCCGAACTATCGAATTGAATCGGGAACAGCCGACAAGGCTGCGAACCTTGAGAGGTCTAAGCCCTCTTACCGCTAATTGCTCGCATCGGTTAGCATACCCGAGGCACGGGGAGATAACGAACCGTGAGGTGTTCGGACGTAATAGATACAGCTGCTGAGCCAAGAATTATGGCTGCGGTGGGAGCAATCTGGGTGGCAAGCACATTTACGGGTTTAAACATTTGGGGTGTAGAGACCACCAAGCCATTAAAAGTGCCCTATGCAGTTTCGCTGAGTAGCGACCAATTACATTCGAATGGTGACAGTTAACATCGAAACGTATAACATCCAGCATGTGCCATGGGGCGGACCTCATCCACCGCGCACCGCGCTCATTACTGGATGCTACCCCGCAGCAACGCACGAGAAACAGTTGGAGATGCTCTCCAGACACTTCGGGTCAGCCCGGTTTGTGTTCAACTACTTCCTGAGAAGAAGGGTTGCACTATGCCGAAACTGGCAAAGGGCTGACCTATAACGATACTGCTGCCGAAATGACAGAGCTTAAGAAACTCTCGAAATACGACTGGCTGAAAGAGGCGAATTCCCAATCCCTCCAGCAATCGTTGCGAAACGTGGACACGGCCTACAACAACTTTTGCAACAAGAGGGCGGACTTCCCCACCTTCAAGAAAAAACAGGGACACCAGTCCTTCCAGGTGCCGCAACACTTCAGTCTGGACGAAAACAGGCTCACTATCCCCAAGATGGCTCCAATCAGGGTTGTCTACCACCGTCCCCTGGAAGGAAAATCCAAGCAGGTCACGATCTCCAGGAACGCAGGGGGTGAATACTACGCATCGATCCTTTGTGAAACCGAAATTCCTGAACCTGCCTATTCCGGAGGCGAGATCGGCATCGACCTGAGGCTTTCCGCTTTCCTGATTACCTCTGAAGGTGAAAAGGTCGAGCCTGGCAACCATTACCGCAAAGTAGAAGCCAGGCTAGTCAAACTCCAGAGGAGGCTTTCCAGGAAGGAGAAAGTCTCCCAAAATAGACTCAAGGCAAAAACCAGAGTGGCCACACAGCATCAGAAAATAGCAAATCAAAGAGCAGATTTTCAGCATAGGCAGAGCCTTAGGTTGGTACACGATAACCAAGCCATCCATACCGAGGATCTGACCGTTAAAAAAATGGTGAAAAACCATTGCCTTGCCAAGTCTATTTCCGATGCCTCCTGGTCTGAATTCCTCAGACAGCTGGAATACAAAGGGGCCTGGCGGCTGTTACATCAACCAGTTCGACCGGTTCTTCCCATCTAGCAAGCGTTGCAGCCATTGAGGCTTTGTCATCGAGAAACTCCCTATGCATATTAGATCCTGGAAGTGCTCTAAGTGCGGGACTACCCATGACCGGGACGTCAATGCAGTAACCAAAATACTGATATTCGGTAGCGCCGGTGCGACCCGATCCACTGCTTCGGCACAAAAAGCCTCTGGAGTCAGCTCTTGCGGTGGAATGGGACGCAAGTCCCGGTCTACGTGTAAAGTGTCGTTGAAACAGGAAACCTCTTACTTCAGTCAGGGGTAGTTCACAATCCACTCACTCCTACATAGACTTAGGGTATATAGTCTTGGCGAGGATATACCCCGATATCCCGCGTCTAATTTCTATCTGATGGTGGCGCAGGTGTTCCTGGTGCTCCTGGTGCTCCTGGTGCTCCTGGTGCGCCTGGTGCGCCAGACGCTCCAGATGCTCCAGACGCTCCAGATGATCCAGGTGCTCCAGTTGCTCCAGGTTCACCAGTTGCTCCAGGTGCTCCAGTTGCTCCCTGTTTCCCACCTCCTATACTCCAGGAACAACCAGACAGCGTCGAGATTGTCAGAATCATAATTGCAAGCCTGACCAAAAATGATTTTTTCATCTACCATTCCTCCTTTCTATGTTGCGGATTTTACAGAATCACGACAGTGCTCATATTCTGTTAATCTAAGTATATCGCAACTAACATGCCAGAGAAGACCTTCAGATCGTGCGAGTGCATAGGTTTGATTGTACAGGTAAATTTTGGAAAAGAGAGTGCGGGGTTAAGGGAAAACTGGCAGCGGCATCCGTCATATTTAACATAACTGCTATATATGACGGGCTACGTTGTGGCTTTGGATGTCTTGCATAAGGGTGTACGTTCAAACTCTCGGAATTATCATAAAATGGGTTCCATTGTTCCGCCCGCCAAATTGCGGCAAGATTTCCCCCAATACTGGTTATATCATCCTGCAAAAACGAATTGTCACAACTTTGCTTCACCATTGTAACTGTATGATTAATTAATATTTATACTTGCTTTTTTGTTATTTTATGTGATCATTATAAAAATGGATGCATAATTAAGTAACCGAGACGCGACTACTGTGGGATAAGCGATTGACATTCCAGGGGAGAAGTTCGTCGATCCTGTGGTGCTGGCAGCATAATTACTACGACACACTATAGAAACATTATTTGACGATTGTCAAATCGGGGCCGTTAGATTGGGTTCGCCAATTCGAGACTAACGGAAAAATCTACGAGCTTGAACCAGCCGCTCTTTTAGTAAAGAGTACCACGTGGAGATCACGATGCATACACAACGCAATTCAAACCAGATTAACTCACTAACGCCAAATCGGATCATTGCGCATAGGATGTGGCATGATCGAGCCGGACATTTTCTTAGGCAATGGTTGCTCGCCGCGTTTCTTGTCGTTGTGGGTGCAGTGCCGATCATGGCCGCACCGATCCAGCTGCCGGCGATTGTCGAGCCAGCCAGCCAGGAGCATCACGCCGGCAAACTCATATTTGTCGAATTAGTGACGCCGGACCTCGCCGCCGCCAAACAGTTCTATGCTGTGCTGTTTGGCTGGACATACCGAGACATTCAGGCCGGTGGAACAAAGTACGCCGAGGCATTTCTCGATGGCCGCCCGGTCGCAGGACTGATTCACAAGGATGTACCGGCAGGCGAGCATCGACAGCCGGCATGGCTGAGTTTCTTCGCCGTGGGCGATGTCGATTCCGCAAAAAAGATTGCATTGCAAAATGGCGCGAAGGTGCTGTTCGAACCGCATAACGTCCCTGACCGCGGCAAGGAAGCCGTCTTCGCTGATCCGCAGGGGGCCGTTTTTGTGGTCCTCGCTTCCAGTAGTGGCGATCCACCCGACGTTCTGGCCAGCCCCGGAGAATGGATATGGAGCTCGCTCATTACGAGTGATCCGGACACCGATGCTGCTTTCTACCAGAAGTTATTCAACTACGAAGTCTTTGAGTTACCTGCCAGCCCGGGCGCCCAACATCTCTTGCTAGCATCCGACAACTATGCTCGCGCGAGCGCGAATACACTGCCTGCTATCGGGCCCAAGACCCATCCCCACTGGCTAAATTACGTGCGCGTCGAAGATGCGGTAAAGATGACTGCAAAGGTCGTGGCACTCGGTGGCAGCGTGCTGGTCGAGCCGCGGGTTGATCGTCACGGCGGCAAAATTGCGGTGGTCGCCGACCCTCTGGGAGCACCCTTCGGACTGCTTGAATGGCCGAACACTGAGAGTAAAGAGGTGACCAAGTGAATTTCTTGTTCTTACGCTGGTCAGCACTCGCCTTCGTAGTCGGGACGTTGACGGTCCTTACGACGGGCTGCATCCTATCTGATGGCGGATACGGATACGACGACGGTGGGGGCGTTGGTGCGGCTTACTATGAACCTTATGGTGTCGTTTACGGTGGCTGGGGACCTGGCTACCATGTGGCGCCTTATCACGGCGGAGACCATCGCCCAATCGGTGGAGGCGGCAACGCATCTGCACATGCTTATAGATCCGCCCCTGCTTCCCGCTCGATGCCGTCTCTTCCGTCGTCATCGCGTTCTGGTGGCTCGCGATCGCGTTGATATGATCGGGTTTGATGCGAGCATTCCGCATGGATAAATTGTCAATCTCTTTCATATTAGGTGTAGCGCGGCACTAGTATTGCTGGCCTGCCCACCCAATCGAAAAGAGATTCAAGCCTATTATTCTATCTCGTGGTCTATCCATATTCTCAAGATGGGCACCCTCAACAGGCCCAAAATCGGTCATCTTGTGTTTACTTCGCTGAACAGTCGAGGTTGCGTACACATTAATCCCGCCCCTGTTGTTGTTTGCGTTTATAACACTCGTCTTATAATATACACTTATGATTTAGCATATCAGTTTCAACGTATATTATTAAGCCTAATTTAGTTCAAAATCGAACATTTTATGAACGTACCGGTCTGTACAAAGAAAACGGCCGTTTTAATGAACATAGCTTCGACCTATGGCCATGAGCGAGTCCGCCAGCTTGAGCGTTCTTTACGATTCGTTTTTGACCTTGAAAAGCCAACTCCATCCGCATCCGGCAAGACTTTCGTGGTTGCAAGCATACGTGGTGATACCGTTACCACCGCTATAGTTGACGGTTAGCTGATTACAATCTGATTAAAAACCCATATAAGGCATTGAATGACAATCCGGGGTGTTTCAACGCCGCGCATTAACCCGCTTAACCAGCGGGTTTTTTATTGTTTAGATGTCCGCAATGGTATAATAAAGTCTATTGACATCCGGTGGTAGTGGGGGTATATTTTGAGCATCAATACCCCCGAACCGTAAGCAGATACCCCCAGACAGGAGGAACGCCATGTCATTATCAGACACAAAGGCCCATAACGCAAAGCCAGGAGAGAAGCAGTTCAAATTATACGATACTGACGGCATGTATCTTCTCGTCACCCCTAACGGCGGAAAGTGCTGGCGTCTCAAGTACCGCTTTCATGGTAAGGAAAAGCTTTTGACGCTTGGCACCTATCCTGAAGTATCCCTTATCGAAGCGCGGCAACGACGGGATGAAGCTCGTAAGCAGCTTTCCATCGGGATCGACCCCGGAGAGGTCAGGAAAGCTCAAAAGGCGGCAAAAGTCGAACAAGCAGCAAACAGCTTTGAAGCAGTTGCGCGGAAATGGCACAAGAAGTTTTCCGGCACCTGGTCTGCCGGTCATGCGGATACCATCAAAGAAAGGCTGGAAAAAGAAGTTTTCCCCTATATCGGGACGCGTCCTGTTGCGGAGATCACCCCCCCCTGAACTATTGGCTGTATTGAGCCTGATGGAGTCACGGGGAGCGCTGGGCATGGCGCACCGGGTAAGGACCTATTGCAGCCAGGTTTTCCGTTTCGCCGTCGCCTCATGTAAAGCTGAACGTGACATAGCCAGCGACTTACGGGGAGCATTAACCCCTGTCAAATTCGGGCACATGGCGGCACCTACCGACCCGAAAGATGTTGCTCCCCTTCTCCGGGCGATAGACGGCTACCAAGGATATTTCGTCGTAAAGTGTGCATTGCGGCTTGCTCCGCTTTTATTCGTTCGTCCTGGGGAGTTGCGACAAGCGGAATGGGCTGAAATCGACTTTGAGACCGAACAATGGAACATCCCCGCTGAAAAGATGAAGATGAAGGAAGCCCACATTGTGCCATTATCACGGAAGGCCGTGCATATTCTCCGGGAGTTGCAACCATTGACCGGCCATGGTAAATTTGTTTTCCCTTGTGCCCGGTCTTTTTCCCGGCCGATGAGCAACAACGGTATCAATTCGGCGCTCCGTCGCATGGGATTTGATAAAGACGAGATCACCGGCCACGGCTTCCGGGCAACGGCGAGAACGATCCTTGATGAAGTTTTGCAAGTTCGTCCCGACTTAATAGAACATCAATTGAGCCACACCGTGCGCGACCCGAACGGCCGCGCCCACAACCGGACTTCGCACCTTGCCGAACGACCGAAAATGATGCAGACCTGGGCCGATTACTTGGACGGTTTGAAATCAGGGGCAAAGGTGATACCATTGCGAAAGTCCGGAGCAGAGACCAATTAGGCGGCATAAGCTTAAAGGGGAGGGCACTAAAATGAAATGCGAAAAATGCGGGAAAATAAGTGATGAGGTGCATGTGTGTAACGACATTTTCGGTCAGTTCTATATCTGCTACGAGTGTGCTACCTTAAAAACCATTGGTGACGTGAAACGGGAAGTGGAAATTATTAGGAACGCCCGCGAAACAAAGCCAACTTGAGAAGCTGACAGCGTAAGTTTCCATTTCGCGGGATAGTCTGGCCAGAAGATAAGCCGCCTTTCCTGGGGCGGCTTCCCGCGATTCACTACCAGGGCGCTACAGGGGGCGCGAAAAATGGAAATACGAAGACCTTCCAGCGAGGAATTGGAGCGGCAGAGAGCTAGCAAAGAAGATGATATATACGTGCCGGAGTCTGAGAGGCCAGAATCACTTGACGTCCTTATTGAAGTGTCACCAGAGATATTGGCACATGACAGGATGCTGTACGAATACCACCAAACCATTAGAAGCTATCATGTCAAGTTTCTAAAACTGGCTATTGAATCAGGTATGGAACCCCAGCCGGGTGCTTATCCGCCTTTAGACGACCTCCCCGAGATTCCTTTGATGGAATATTCAATCACGCTAGACCCGCTCGATGACGATAGGACGATTGAAAAGAAGCTAGACAGGTTCAAAGAAATCGCGCTTGCAGAAGTACGGAAGAAACGCGACAACCTGCGGGGGCGAGGACTACCTGATTGGTATATGGATAAGCCCCGCTTGATGGGATGGGCAGCAAGGTTTTTGAGAGGACAAATAACTAACCGCAAGGGAACGCCTAAAACGATTTCCAGTCTGAAGACTGAACTCGAAACATCACTCCAAGTGTATCGTCTTTATTAACTCCCTGAGAGAACACAAGAAACCGTTGCATTAGATGCAAAAATACTCCGCAAAAGTGAAAGTGTGAACCGGCTTGGAAATTAGACCCATGCCGGCATCCGGTTTGACCCGCCATCAAACGTAATATCTGTAAGTTAAGAATGGTAAGTGGGTTAACAACGATGCAAATAAGGGGTCAAAATTGAAAGCCGGTCCACAGTATTTATGGGTATTTGCCTTGGCTGCGGTTATTCTTGTAATAAGACCGACTATCATATACTTTGGGGATAACAATTAGGTGGTTTCTACTGGTGGGAGTTTAGCTCAAATTCATCAGACAAAACTCACCATTACCAAATATTACAGCATGATGATAAGCCGAATCTTACCGAATTAATGACCAGTACCATCATTTGCCAGCTTCTATCTGAAGCATGAGCTGATTATTATGTTCCCGTCTCTTATTGGCAAGGTATTTCACCTTGTCCATCTCGTACAGTTGCCGTGGAAAACGTGCCGTCAGGTCGTACCAATGGTTGATCCGTTTCTCAAATCTCTGGCTCCATGGAATTCTAAGCGTATCCATATATGTCTGGATGGCAAGATAATCACGGACCGCATTACGTTCCACTGACCCTCTTACACCGCCCACATAAACTGGACTTCCCTTTTTGTCGGTCGCGATAATACTGAAACCTTTCTTATCGCGGCCTATCGTTGCGTAATAGGTTTTTATGGCTGCACGCGCCAGTACCCCATAACTATAATCGTAACTGAAATGAATGAAAGTCCTGCCTTTGTCCAGCGGAGCCACTTCGCACCTTATCCGGTGATCCCTAGTGAAAAGGGGTCCATTTTTTGCGGTAAGCGCGATATCCAGGTATTCCTGTTGCCGTGCTACAATGAGAAAGCTGAAATCCAGTTTATATGCATCCTTGGGGGGCTGGTAGTATTTGCGGCCGCTGTAAAGAGTAAGAAGCCATTGGTCGGATACTTTACGGACGGTGCATGCTTTTATATTGATAAGCAGAGAGTTGATATCACACCAATTATTTGGTACCTGGAGCGCATCCCTGACACCATCAAAAGGGTAATCAAAAATGCCGTACACGTCGACGTGCAAGGAACTGTATTCCTCTTTAGATTCCAGATAGAGCGGTATCCCGAATTGATTTTTCTCCAGTTTAGTTTTGATCGCAGGGTATTTGGTAAGCAAAACCTTACCGTCGGAGAATAACTGCTCAGCGGCCTGGACGGAATAGCGCCAGGAAAGGACCGTTGTCAATGCGACAAAGGAAATACATGCTTGGAATATGAACCGTCTCGTAAGGCCATATAATATCGTTCGCATCTCACATCCATTTGGAAAATAAGTGCGCATACGTCTCCTTGATCTTTTGAAATAAAGGCTGGTTTTTCCACTTATCCAATTGGATTTGGTCGGACTCCGCAAGATCCCTGGCAAACATCTTTTCCATATCCATGGCAAACTCGTGACTCAGGATAACCACATTGACCTCGACATCACTTAAAAGGCTCCAGAAGTCCACGTTTGTAAAGCCGCCAGTCGACAAGACGCCGTCAATTACCGCGGTTTTCGCATGCAGTAAGGCGTTATGGCATTCATATATCTTCACCCCAGCTTTCAATAGCTCGGAATAATTATACCGTGCAGCATTTATGGCCATCGAAGAATCGCTGGTTGAGGGGACAATAATCTTTACGTCAACACCGCGCCTGGCAGCATCAGTGAAGGCATCCAGTATCTGGTGATCGGGGATTAAATAGGCATTCGTCAGATGAACCGAATGCTCTGCAAAAGTGATGGCGGACACATAGACGATAAAAGTGATCCTGTTGTTCTGTCCCGGCGTGCTGCCGACCACCCGCACCAGGGCATTACCCTCTTCTTTAAGATCCGGAAAATATTTCCGCTCGGTGAATTTCGTGCCCTTCTGCTTTTGCCAGGTGTCAAAAAAGAGTTTTTGGAATTCTGCCACTGCAGGGCCTTCAATTTGAACGTCGGTGTCACGCCAAGGGAGTGGCGCTCCTTCGACTTTTCTACTTCCGGAAAGCCTGCTTGAATAAACCGAACTGATATTGATGCCCCCTGCAATGGCGACTTTGCCGTCGATGATCAAAATCTTGCGGTGGTCTGGATGTGCCAGGAGCCAATGCCCGTGGGCCTTTAATGGATTTACCGGATTGAATTCGGCCACCTGGATTCCCCTGTCCCGCATGCGCTGGGAAAAAGGGGCAGGAGTACTGTAACTGCCCACGCTGTCAAAGATGAGATTTACCTGGACCCCTTCCACCTGTTTTTGCAGCAACAGATCAGAAAATTTGCGGCCTACTGCATCATCTTCAATGATAAAGGTTTCAAGGTTGATATGGTTTTTGGCATTCTCTATTGCTTTGAACATCGCGGCATAAGCAGCCTGACCATCAGCAAGTAGAGTGACTTTGTTCCCCTTGGTCAGCGGGCTTTCGGTAACCGATTCTATCACGGCAGTGTAGAGTACCAGAATATCTGACGGGTTGACTGAGCTCTTCAACCGCTCCCTGATAGCTTTGCTCTTTTGGGGAGATAACAGTCCTTTGGACGAAACGATTTGACGCGGTGCCTGGTCTGTCGACGCCTCATTGATCATTTCGGAGACGTTCGGCAAGGTTGCACATCCATTGCCTAGACACAAGACGGAAACCGACAGAAAGTACCAAAAGAATTACTTGTTGATTTCCATAACCGTTGTCTCATAGTGCAAATGGTGTAACGTTGTAATCTAACAGGAACTAAGCAAGACAATTCTTAATGCTCCTTTATAGTATGCTACAACTATTGTGCCAGCTGAGAACCGCGGATACTGTGGGGTAACGTCTCGATTATGCGGGATAAAACGGGGAGTGAGAAACAGAGTTAAAGGGGAAGCCGCCAGCTGCATCCGTCATATTTAGCAGTATCATCAGATATGACGACAGCACAAGATAAGGATTGAATCCAGCTGTTGCCCCACTCCACGGCAAAATGACGTGAAAACCACCTTTCCATTTCTTCCACTGCAATCAGTCAGGCGAGCAGCATAGCAGTCAGGATCAGGAAAAAGAAAGCCAGCGGCGCCACAAAACCATGATGCGCGCCGACAGGGGTGAACGGCAGAAGCACAGCCACTGCGAAAAGATTTATCCGAGATCACCGAGGTAAAGGGAGAATACCAACCGTCACATGGTCTATAAGCTGATATCCTGAAGAGGAAAGACGGAAACTTTGGGGGTATTGGGGGTATTGCGCCGGGAGACCGGCAAGGAGGCAAGGGTGGAAGTCCCTTACAGTAAAGGTCTAGCAAACCATACTGGCTCCGAGTCATGCGTGATGTACCGTGAGGTGCGGCGCGAAGCGTTGACAGGGGTGCGAGTAGGCCAGCCATTGAGCCGCGAAAGAACAATTCTTCAGGGTGCCGACGCCTTTACCCTACCGGAAGGCAATAGTTATCCTCCTAAAGCCATAAAGTGCTTACAAGATACGCTGATAGCATTTTTGGCATTTAATGGTACGCACAGGCTGAATTCATCAGTAGTCATCCAATCGTAAAGCATATTTACGGCAATGTTCCAAATAGCCTGCCTCGTGGCTAGCCATCAGTTGCACAACACTTTTCCATAACCAAGCAGGTGTAGCGAGTGACTTGATTCGGTTATGCTTCAGTTCACTGCGCCAGCTTTTACGGGTTCCATCATCCATTTGCCTAGCATGTGCACAGCCAACAACGTACGCTAGGTAACTCGACATACGAATTGCCTCTTCTATACTCATTTGATCGATCTCTAGCTTGAGGTCCTGCGGCAGTAGTTCTCGAATAAACACGCCATGTTCTAGAAAACGTTCTGCGATCATGCGCTCGCCTAAAGCCGGCGATATTCGGTGGGCACCTTCAACCACACGGCCTGCGTCATCGCGTGGCATACTTACGTGCTGATAGCGAGGAGCGACAGCACGTACGGCTTGCTTTATGTCAATAATGCAATTGTCGTCTCCACCCACGCTTAACAACACTGCGTAGCGTAACAAGCCCAATGAACTACAACCTTTCACCCAATAAGCAGCATCTAATACCTCAATCTTAGCATCATCATCGCGGGACTTCAGTGTGGTGACCAACTCTAACATTTCCCGCTTTTTAAATAATTGCGTGATGCCATTTTTCTCGGATTTTGACAGGGGCCAGAAGTTCTTTCCCTGCGGAATTTTCGGTTGCGTATTGACAATGCGTTCCTTAGCAAGTTTTTTCCATGTGCGCTTGAGCGCGCCGCGAATAACTATCTTGACCAAATCAGGTTTTTGTATGGAGACTCCCTCTTCGCCTGTGTCGAGGGCTTGTTCATAACCCTCCATCAGGTGTTCGAGCATATGTGCGGTGACTATACCTGGCAGGTTTGAGTCCCGTACGGCTGTGGCTAGTGACAGGGCAAGCCGTAAGAGATCATGCACAGGATTACCAATAACCGTCTGATCAAAGTCACGTATTTGCACATCGACCTTTCCATCAGTGTCGGCCAACGGGCCAAGGTTGCCAAGGTGGCAGTCGCCACAAATCCAAATGCCAGGTCCATGTGGCAGGGAGTGACCACGCTGACTGTGTAGCCATTCATAATACTGGGTAGTGTTGCCACGCATATAGGCGTGATGCGAAAGAGCCATTTTCTTATTGCGGCGTGCGAGTAGTATTTCGTGGCGCTCGTTAGGAGAAGGAATTTTCATTAGTTAGAAGTCCGATCGAAAAATGGAGTTAAATTGCTTGATTAATAACTAACGTTTCGGAGTTTAATAAAAATTTAAGTCATTGATTGCAATAGTGACCCCAAGAAGATGCCAGATGACCGATTTGAATACTAACAATGCCGATGTCCGGCTTGGGGCGTGAGTCGCCCGCCATCACTGCATTAAGACCAACGAAAGCAATCCTTAAACCCTTGGCATCGGCACCCGACCCAAACCGGTTATCTAAATACGTTTTTAGATAATGAGATAACGATGTTATTGACCGGTTAGAAGCAGCATCTAATATTATATGCCAGTATTTAATATTATATACTGGCATCTTACAGGGTGAAGGGAAACCGCCAGCGGAATCCGTCACATTTAACATAACTGCCATATGTGACGGACCACGTTGAGGCTTTGTAAGTCTTACATATCTTTCATATGTTGACGGTGTATGCCGTATTTCCGCATCCGGGCGCGAAGAGTGCTGGGGTTAAGACCAAGGATTACTG
>Ga0326727_10002536_pt1 | contig 61830 bp, 56 predicted proteins | sample MB2enrmetagenome_FD_207643 | JGI IMG/M metagenome (GOLD analysis project Ga0326727, IMG submission 207643) | Lab enriched peat soil microbial communities from McLean, Ithaca, NY, United States - MB29MY | ecosystem: Environmental > Terrestrial > Soil > Wetlands > Peat | place: USA: New York...
GATCAAGCACAGCAATCGACTTCACCGTTGCCGGCAGCGCATTGATAAATGCCGCCGCATCGAACGGCCGATAGAGCCGGACCTTGACCAGCCCGATCTTCTCGCCCTGCTTCACCATCGCATCCACGGCCTCTTCAGCCGCTTCAGCACCGGAGCCCATCATCACGATCACCCGCTCGGCATCGGCAGCGCCGTAGTAGTCGAACAGGTGATAAGCGCGACCAGTCTGCACCGCAAGCCGATTCATCACCGACTGCACGATCCCCGGAACCGCTGCATGGAATGGGCTGCAAGCCTCGCGCGCCTGGAAGAAGACATCAGGGTTCTGCGCCGTGCCGCGCAGAATCGGCCGATCGGGGCTCAACGCATTCTGCCGGAACTCAATGATGTACTTGTCATCGACCATCGCACGGATCGTTTCGTCGCTGATCGGATAGATCTTGCCCACCTCGTGCGAAGTGCGGAATCCATCGAAGAAATGAATGAACGGAATGCGCGATTCGAGCGTGGCGATCTGCGCCACCAGCGCCAGATCATGCGCCTCCTGCACCGAGTTCGACGCCAGCATCGCCCAGCCAGTCGACCGGCACGCCATTACGTCGGAGTGGTCGCCGAAAATCGACAGCGCGTGCGTCGCCAGCGTGCGGGCCGTCACGTGCATGGTGGCTGGCGTCAGCTCACCGGCAATCTTGAACATGTTAGGGATCATGAGCAGCAGGCCCTGTGAGGCCGTAAACGTGGTGCCAAATGCACCCGCCTGCAGCGCCCCGTGCAGCGCGCCGGCTGCGCCGCCTTCACTCTGCAGCTCTTCCACGACGGGCAGCGCGCCCCAGATATTCTTCTTCCCTTCCGAGCGCCACTGATCGGCCCACTCCGCCATCGGCGACGAGGGGGTAATCGGATAGATCGCGACAACTTCGGAGAGTCGATAGGCTACCGAAGCCGCTGCCTCGTTCCCATCTAGAATCACCATCTCTTTATCACTCATTTGCTTTGCCTCATTGCGGCGAAACCGCTGATTCCGTTGTTTCGCGTTGATTTCTGTTATTACCGCCGCTCTTAGCAGCGCCGGGCTCAAATCTGAACTCCGCAATGTGCTTAAGGTGGTTTAGCGATAGCGCGGCCGCGGAGAAAAAACCGCTACGAGGAGTCTCTTCTTTGAGGCGTTTAGCGGCTGTGATGAGAGACACACCGGGGACCTTCATTCCCATATCATGAAATGTTGTTCACATTACGCAAAGACGATTTAGATCTCAGCCCGCGATTGCACAACCGCTGATTCACTCGGGCGAAAGCCAATCCGCAGAACGACGCCCGCGGACATTTCAGCCCACCCCATCCGTTGCGCATTCTGCTGGCCCGCAGCGTCATCTCATGTCGCTCCATAGCCTGCAATCATCTAAAACAGGAAGAGATGGAAAGCCCGGTCAGAGCTGAACCCGCGTCCGCAGTGTCGCGGCAGGAACTCGAGCAGTACATTGAGCTTGCCGAAGGCCATGTGGTGCGGCCCGTCGAGGGGATCTTTGGCGCGGGCTCGGTGACATGGCGCATCAACCGCGAGTCGGCGCTCTTCCTCGGGGCAGGGCGGGCGGCGCTGCTGCAGCTTGCCCATCCCTGGGTGGCCGCGGCGCTCGATCAGCACTCCTCCGTGATGACGAAGCCTATCGCGCGCTTTCACAACACCTTCCGCGTCGTTTTCACGATGATCTTCGGCACCGATGACCAGGCGTTCCGCGCCGCGCGTTCTCTCTACCAGTTGCACACAAAAATCACCGGCGAAGTGCCCGCCGCAGTTGCCGGATATGCGAAAGGCTCGCGCTACGAGGCTCTGCAGGTTCCCGCGCTGCGCTGGGTCTACGCCACGCTGATCGAGAGCGCCGTCATCGCCTATGAGTGCGTGCTGCCGCCGCTGACCAACGAAGAGCGCGCAACCTACTACGCAGAATCCAAAATCCTTGCCGGCCTCTTTGGACTAACGCCCGATGCACTCCCCGCCGACTGGACCGCCTTCAAAGCCTACGTCGCAGAGATGTTCGCATCACAAGCCCTCGGCGTCAGCGATCGCTCCCGCACCATGGCCCAGGGCATCATGGCCGGCACAGGCTCATGGATACACGTCCCCCGCTGGTATCAGGCCCTCACCGCCGAGTGGCTGCCGCCGCGTTTCCGCGACGAGTTCGCCCTCCCCTTCGGCCCGGCCGAACAGGCATCCGCGCAAAGCGCGCGCCGACGGCTCCCGCGTATCCACGCAAAGCTTCCCGCTCCCCTACGCTACGTTGGCCCCTACCAGGAAGCAAGGGCACGACTGAATGGCCGCGAGCCGGGATTTGTTGCGCAGCGCAGCAATGCGTTTTGGATTGGGCAGGCGCGAATGCCCTTCGGAAGTTAGCGGGCTTCCAAGATTCCCCGGCCTGAAGGATGACCTCAGACAAGGGATGAAGGCGGTAGCCTCTCGCAACTCTTGAGTCTCACCCCATCATCGCCGCAACCTTCGGCATCCACTCGCTGATCGCAATCTTCTGCGGGCATCGTCCCTCGCAGGTGTCGCAATCAATACACTCCACCGCGCGCTCCGCTTCTGTCAGAAACACCTGGTATTTGAACCGCGCCGTCTCTACGTCGTCATAAAGGTGCGCGTAGTTGTAGATATCGAAGTTGTTGGGAATGTTTACCCCATTGGGGCACGGCATGCAGTAGCCGCATTTCGTGCACGGAATCGCCGTCCGCGCAGTGTAGAGTGCCCTCGCCCGAGCGATCAGGTCCTGCTCGGCATGCCCGAAACCATGCACCCGCGCATTCTCCGCAGCGCGCAGATTCTCCTCCACCTGCCGCATCGCGCTCATCCCGCTCAACACCACCGACACCTCCGGCTGATCCCACAGCCACTCCAGCGCCCACTCAGCCGGTGAGTGCTGCGCCGGGAAGCGCTGGAAGGTGTGCCGCACGTCTTCCGGTGGATTCGCCAGCCGCCCGCCCAGCAGCGGCTCCATTACCACCACACCCAACCCCTTGCCTGCGGCGAGATCCAAGCCGCACATGCCCGCCTGGTTCTCCGCGTCCATGTAGTTGTACTGGATCTGGCAGAAGCTCCACAGGTCGCACCCATTCACAATCTCTTCGAAAACGCTGAACTCGTCGTGAAACGAAAAGCCGAGATGCCGGATACGCCCGTCGGTCAGCGCCCTTGCCGCCTCATCCAGCACGCCGTGCTTCAGCACACGATCACGCCACCGGTTTTGGTTCAGCGCGTGAATCAGGTAGCAATCGATATGGTCCGTCCGGAGTTTCGTGAGCTGCTCGTTGAGATACCGGTCAAAGTCGGCGGGCTCATTCACCAGCCAGATCGGCAGCTTCGTCGCAAGCTTCACCCGTTCGCGATAACCGTCGCGCAACGCCTTGCCCACCACGATCTCGCTGCGACCGTCGTGATACGCATAAGCGGTGTCAACGTAGTTCACACCTCGATCGATTGCGTAGCGGAGCATTCCGATCGCTTCCGCCTCATCGATGTTCGGGCTGATCTGTTTCCCGTCGGATGTGGGAAACCGCATGCAGCCAAACCCCAGCGCCGACACCTTCCAGTCAAGTCTGCCAAATGGACGATATTGCATGGTCGCCCCCAAAAATCCAAACAGAAGATATTACTCTCAGGAGCGACCACAAATCGATGATCAATTTCGGAAGTCTTCGATCAAGAGAACACAGGCATCACAGTTGCAGCCGAACCTTCGCCCTCGTCAACACCCCCGCCAGCGCCAGAATCATGCACGTAAAGACGATTGTCTTCACTACCCCCGGCCAGCCCGCCGCAAAGTGCGCATCCCAGAAAACCAGCCCCAGCGATCCCAGGAGAAGATCCCACACGTCGGGCAGCAGATACGTCGTCAGCGTGTTCGATCCCGCCGGCCGCAACGGCAAAGCCCATCGCCGCCACTGCCTCACATCGCATATCCAGTAAAGCAGCGCGAACAGAAGCGCAGCCGCCCCGACGCTCCACAGCGACCACGTCGGCGTAGCGCGAATCTTCGAAATCCCCAGCGGCTTGAGCGACCATCCCGCCGCAAGCGCTGCCACGCCGAAAGCAACAGCCGCCCCAATCCCCTTGCGTGGAGCAGAGCCGGGGTCCCAAGCGACAGGTCTTCGTCCATGGGGTGGAGAGTCTCCATCCTCTCCTCGAAAGAACGAAGATGTCACGACGCCCGCCATCACGATGCAGCACATCGCCCCGTTCCCGAACGGCCAGACATACAAGGGCAGCCGCTCCGGAAACATCACCATCCTCGCATTCGCAAGCGCACAAAGTGCCACAAGCAGAACAAACCATGCCGCCGGCGCCCACCTCAGGTGGCGCGTTGGAATGTACAGAATCGCCACCGCGAAGTAGCTGAACCCTATCAGCCCCAGGATCTCCGGATACGAAAAGTCAATCCACGCCGCCTGCCCTCCTGGTGTCGTCCGCCGAAAAACTCCATAAAGGATCGCCACACCCGCCAACCCGATACCCTGAAAAATGTACGCATACGGCCGCAGACGTTCCCAACTTCCGTAGTCCAGCAGAAACAGCGCTGCGCAAACCAGGCCGAGCAGCCCCCACACGTTCCCGCTCATCCCCATCCGCGCCCGATCAGCCTTCTCCGCATTCGCCAGGATCAGCCCGAGCACCACAAGCGAAGCGGACCGCAGCGCCACATGCGCCCACAATCCCGCCTCCGAGCCATCGCGCCTGAGCCGTCTTAGCCGTCTTAGCCGTCTCTCTACCGCCAGCGGAAGCGACAATCCCACGGCAAACAAAAAGAACGGAAATACCATGTCGACGTACGTCATCACGTCCACCCGCGCCGGCGCGTGATGCGTCCACCATGGCAGCCCGCGCACCCCATCCAGCGCGTTGACAAAGATCATCACCGCCATCGTCAGCCCGCGAAACACATCAATGCTCGCAATCCGCGTCGCCGACCCACGAGCAACCTCGGTGGTCGATGCCGTCTTGAGAGCTGTGTTCATAGTCGAAATGGTCCCTACGCCAATGCGAAGACTATCAAGCTCACGAAGTCCCCGCGAATGGTGCGTTCCGTCTTTTTGGGCAATCTAGATTGCCTCGCCCCGGCGCAGGATAAGATCTACGGCTTCCTGAAGAGAAGTGCAGCTGATGTCGGCACGTCGTCCGGCTTCCTCGGCCTCTTCCTTTCTCGTTTCTGAAGCATTTGCAATGAATACCGTGTACATCCCTGCGCGTCGCCCGAATTCGACGTCGGAAAGAGAGTCGCCGACCATGGCGCTCGTCTCCGGTACTACACTGGGGAATTCGGCTCGTGCGCGTTCAAAAAGGCCCGTGAGCGGTTTTCTGCAGGTGCATTCGTCTCGATCGTGGGGGCAGAAATAGAATAGAACCTGTCAACATGTGCACCGCCCGATTTGAGAGCCTTCTGGAGACCGTCCTGGACCACCTCCACGTCTTCTATGCTGTAATGCCCCAGTGCTACTCCCCGCTGATTGGAGACAACAAACACGCTGAGACCTGCACAATTCAGTTTGCGGCTGGCCTCAACAACGCCGGGCAGAATCTCGAAATCCTGCCAGGAACTGACGTACTGTCCCTCTGGGGTCTTTCTGTTGATTACCCCATCCCGGTCGAGGAATACGGTTGCGAATTTCGAAGTGGGTGAATTCTCCGGCGATCTGGACACAACACAGATGATAGCGAATCCGAACCGGATCCCCGCTCGCCGATGGGCGGGATGCTGTTCGAGGCATCTATCAGGAATCAACCCTGTTTGCCGTGGAGTTTGGCAGGAGCATAGCCGGCCAGCAACCCCGCCACCAGCGCCTCCCATTCGTCCTCGAGCGCAGGCCGATGGAATTCCCTTCCCGCGCGCGCATACCAATAATTCGCGTTCTCGAGCGAACCCTCTTTGCGGTGTAGGTACGCATGCACCGCCATACCCTCCATACTTTCGAGTTCATCCACCATCCCGTGCGCCTGCGTCCAGTCGCCCTTCGCATCCCACCACAACGCGGCCAGCGGAGCAGCCAGGCCCTCCGGCGGAATCTCATGCTTGACGCTCTCGCGGAACTCGCGCGCATTCATGCCATTTCCCTCCCGAATCACTCTCCCAATCTACTCTCCCTACACGCCCCAGAAGTGACTCAAATCACATCCGTGAGCGCCCCTCAGGAATAAGAATAATTACAGTCCGTGCCGGCTTTGAAGCAGGTTCTGAGCGGATCGAAATGGAAGGGTTGGACAATGAGCCGTTCCCCAAATCGCAGGAGGTCGGGCCATGGTCTCTCGTGGAGCAGAACCAAGCCGCAGTAGCGTTTGCGATTCCGACCAAATCGGTCGTATACTGAATTCAGACCATTCTGGTCGTAGTTTTCGGGTGCTGCCTTTCCGCAGACCCACGGGAGTTCGGCAGGTGAGTGTGCTGACGGATCTGCGCATCGGTGAAACGGCGTCGCTGGTTGCCCTCGATCTGCCCGAGTCTGTGCAGAACTACCTCATGCACATGGGCTTCGTCCCCGACGCACAGGTCACCGCCCTGCGCCGCGCTCCGGCCGGCGATCCTACCGTGTATGGCATTGACGGCATGGAGATTGCCCTTCGGCGCGAAACCGCCGAGGCCATCCGTGTTCGCACCTCTGCCGACACGCCGCAAGCCGATCTCGATGCCGAGCTCGAGCAGATTGCCGAGGCTTCCGAACCCGTCATCCAGCCTGGAATACATGAATTTGCCGGGGCCACCCGATGAGCGCCTGCTGCGAGACTCCGGCGTTTGAAGCGCCACAGGCAGCCTTCGCGAGTCTCAGCACGGTTGTCCTTATCGGACCGCCAAACTCCGGCAAGTCTACGCTTTTCAATCGCCTGACCGGCCTGCGCCAGAAGGTCGCCAACTATCCCGGCGTTACCGTCGAGCAGCGCATGGGCCTCATGTCCGGCGTAGGCCGCGACGACCTGACGCTCATCGATCTTCCCGGCGTCTATTCGCTCACACCCTACTCTGAAGATGCTCGTGTCTCCGTCGACGTGCTGAAGGGCAAGATGCCCGGCACGCCCAAGCCCGACGCAGTTCTGCTGGTTCTTGATTCGCTGCACCTCACGCGACAGCTCATGCTGGCAGCGCCTGTTCTCGCACTTGGCCTGCCCACGCTGGTTCTCCTGAATATGAGCGACCTGATGGAGTCGCGCGGCGGCCAGATTGACCCGCTCAAGCTTGCCAGGGAACTCGGCGCACCCGTCGCGCAAATCAGCGCCGTCCACGGCACCGGGCTCGAAGCGGTTGCGCTGTTCCTCAATCAGCACGACACGCACAAAGCCGCACAGCAGCTGCTCACGCTTCCGGTGCTCGGCAATGCCGCAAGCACGCACACCTGGGCCGCGCAGGTCAGCAGCCGCACCGGATATCGCGCCCCGCTCTCCGCTGAAAACAGCCGCAAGCTCGACAACATCCTGCTCCATCGCATCTGGGGACCGCTCCTCTTTCTCGTCGTCGTGGTCGGCGTCTTCGAAGTGGTCTTCTCTATAGGCCAGCCGCTCAGCGACGGCTTCGGCGACGTTCTCGCCAAGATGGGATCACTGGTGCGCCCCCTGCTGCCCGCAGGCTGGCTGCAGTCACTTGTACTTGATGGCGCATGGAAGGGTATCTCCTCGGTACTCGTCTTCCTCCCCCAGATTCTGCTGCTGTTCCTCTTCATCGGAGTCCTTGAAGACTCCGGCTACCTGGCCCGCGCCGCGCTCATCGCCGATCGCGTCATGCGCACCATCGGCCTCAATGGCAAGGCATTCATCCCGCTGCTGTCGGCCTATGCCTGCGCCGTGCCGGCCATCATGGCTACCCGCACCATCGAAAACAAGCGCGACCGTTTCGCGACCATTCTCGTTACACCCTTCATGACGTGCTCAGCACGCCTGCCGGTCTACATGCTGCTCATCGCGGCATTCATTCCCAACATCACGTTCCTCCACGGATTCCTCGGCCTGCGCACCATCGTCATGCTCGGCCTCTATCTCGCCGGATTTGTCGCGGCAATGACGACGGCCCGCCTGCTCAAGAGCTCCATCCTCCGCAGCAGCGAGGCCCCGTTCATCCTCGAGCTGCCGCAGTATCGCATGCCGACGATCCGTTCGCTTGCCATGCGCCTCATCGATCGCGCCCGCGTCTTCCTGCGGCAGGCAGGCACCGTCATTCTCTGCGTCACACTCGCGCTCTGGCTGCTTGCGCACATTCCACCGGTGCCACTGCACAACGGCCACTACACAGCTCCTGAACTCGCCGACAGCGTCGTCGGTAAGCTCGGCCACTTCATCGAGCCCGCCATCGCGCCCCTTGGCTTCAACTGGAAGGTCGGCATCGGCCTTATCTCCAGCGTCCTGGCGCGCGAAGTCATGGTCTCCACCATGGGCACACTCTACGGCGCCGACCCCGAGACGCAGGCCATGCACCTGCAAACCGCCCTGCACACCGACATGACCCTCGGCGGCGCGGTCGCGCTCATGATCTTCTTCGCCTTCGCCATGCAGTGCACCTCCACCATGGCCGTAGTACGCCGCGAGACCAACAGTTGGAAGTGGCCCGCCATCCAGTTCGGTTATATGCTCGTGCTCGCCTACACTGCCGCTTTCGCCGTAAACCACATCATCACCGCGCTGTTCGGATAAAGCCCCTCCATGCTGCCCCGATCCGACGGTTTATGTCCGGACAGCCACCACTCCCCCACAACTCATCACTCACGCAGCGGGTGTTCATTTTCGTAGACAACTGGCCTCCGCCGTGGGGCAGACAATTCACAGCCTCAATAGCAATCTGCCGCTCTACAACGTGACTTCGCTCAAAGAAAGCATGCAGATGGGCAGTGTGTTCGAGCGTATCGCCGTGACCCTCGCGGGATCCTTCGGATTGCTGGGCTGCTGCTTGCGCCAGTGGGGATTAAGCCACTATGTGGTGTGATTCAAGTCACTGCGTAGAATGCGGACCTAATTTGTCCTATATTAAATAGAGACCAAATTGGTCGCAGATCAAAAAAGTCACTCGAATTCCCTGAAGAGGATTTGCCGTGAGAGCCGCCAACATACTCATTTTATGTATCTTATTTGTGTTTCAATGCAGGCCTGCATCAGCGACTCAGGAGGACTACACCTTATCTGGCGTTGCCCACGACCCGACTGGCGCATTCATTCAGGGAGCTCAGGTAACCGTCCGCCTCACAGAGTCGGATACCGTTCTGTCATCGCAAACGGATGAGCAGGGGAGTTTTCTGATCGCGCTCCCATTGGCGGGGACCTATGACCTGGAGGTGCGGGCAGGTGGCTTTTCGCTCTACCGAGCGCAAGTGGCCGTGACGAATGCGGCTCCGTCTGCGAACCTCAACCTGACTTTGACGGTGGACGGAAGTGTGCAGACCGTCGAAGTGACTGCTGATGAGCTGGCCGCTGAAACGACGAGCACTCAGCTCGGCGAGACTCTGGACAACAAGAAGATCGAGAGTGTGCCGCTGAATGGGCGGAGTTTTACCGACCTGATGGCGGTGCAGCCGGGCATCGTGCCACAGAACACGGCGCAGCCTGGCGCGGTGATCATGACCGGAGTGGCTTCGACGCCGCCGTCTGGTGATGCAAATCCTGGAAACCTTTCGATCAGTGGCCAGCGGGAGGCGTCGAACGGTTTCCGCGTGAACGGGAGCGATGTCGAAGAGGACGTGAACATGGGCACATCGATCGTGCCTAATCTTGACGCCATCGACAGCTTTCGCGTGTTGACGTCGAACTTCGACGCCGAATACGGAAACTCGAGCGGTGGGCAGGTGCTGGTGACGACCAAGGCCGGCACGGCGCAGATGCATGGATCCGTTTTTGAGTTCCTGCGCAATACGACTCTGGATGCGCGCAACTATTTCTCGCAGGACCGGGCCGCTTATCGCCAGAACCAGTTTGGCGGCACGCTTGGCGGCGCAGCTTTTCATGAGAGCTTGAAGTTGTTTGCGGATTATCAGGGCACGCGACTGACTGAGGGCATCGACACTGGCGACATCTCAGTGCCTTCCGTGGCCGAGCGCAGCGGAGACTTCAGCCAGAATCCGCTCACTGGAAGCGCGAATGGAGAGTACTGGGCCACGTTGCTCTCCGCGCGCCTTGGGCACACAGTTACGGCAGGCGAGCCCTACGCAGAGGTATTTCCCGACGGACAAATCCCACAGTCAGCTTGGTCGGCCCCGGCCAAGTATCTGCTGGCATCGATTCCAGAGCCCAACGCAGGAGCCAGTCTGTTTGCGACCTCCGCCGAAGCAGAAACGCTCGGAGACGACAAAGGCGCACTGCGTGCAGATTGGACGCATGGCAAAGGCACTCTTACCGGTTACTACTTTCTCGACAATTACTCGCTTTCAAATCCATACCCCACAGGTACCGGAGGAGCGAGCGTGCCAGGCTTTGACGCCACTTCAAATGGCCGCGCCCAATTGGCTAGCATCGGCCACACAATCACGTTTGGCGCCTCTACGCTGAACGAGTTCCGCGCGAGCTATATGAGGAACTTCAACGCAGTGGGCCAGCCGAAGGGTGGAGTTGGACCTTCGCTCATGAATCAGGGATTCAACGGCGTCGTTCCGCTCAAGCCGTCCACCGAGGGAATTGAGAACGTCGCATTCAACGACTTCACGATAGGCGTCGACACAACTGCGCTTGTTCAAGCTGAAAACATCTATGAACTGGCCGATGCGTTCTCGCACGTTGCGGGTAAGCATGGATTCAAAGCCGGAGCCGAGATTCACGCGAATCAGATCAACACACACCCTGACGTAATCTTTAATGGCAGCTTCGCGTTCAACGGCTCAGAGACTGGCCTCGACTTCGCCGACTTTCTGCTTGGCGTACCTTCGAGTTACACGCAAGGCCAGGCGCGCGACTTCTATAACCGTGACCTTTACATAGCGGCCTTCGTGCAGGACAGTTGGAAGGCTGCCAGCCACCTGACGCTCAACTACGGCGTTCGCTGGGACCGCATTCGGCCGTGGCTGGAGAAGTTCAATCAACTGCAGACACTGGTGAAGGGAAGACAGTCGCAGGTATTTCCGGGTGCCCCGCGTGGGCTGGTCTTCCCCGGCGATCCTGGCGTACCTTCTTCGCTCGCACCCTCGCGGAACGACTTCGCTCCACGTTTTGGTGTGGCATGGACGCCGAACTCCAGCGCTCCGTGGTTGCGCAGGGTTTCCGGTGCTGAGGGACAGACCAGCATCCGACTGGGTTACGGCATCTTCTATACGGCATATGAAGGACTTTCGGCGGGAATCATGAGCGCGAATCCGCCTTACGGCTACACATATACTTCTGCCGCGCAGCCGCTGTTCGAATCTCCATTCACCGTCGCCGCTACGGGCGAAAATACGGGACAGCGATTTCCACTCCAGCAGGTGGCTTACGGCGCAAGTCGCGCACACCCCAACGCCAGCGTGAATTGGAGCCAGTTTGAACCGCTCGTGGGTATTCCTGCAGTGGATTCCAGCGACGTGACGCCTTACGCGCAACATTGGATGGCGAGCATAGAACACCAGTTTGGGACGTCCACGCTGGCCACGCTCAGTTATGTCGGCACATCCTCGCATCACCTGCTTGTGCTGGAGGAGGCTAATCCCGCAGACCCAGCGCTTTGTCTGAGCCTCGGCTCAGCTTGCGGTCCCTTCAACGAGCAGGCGACTCGCACACAGTTTGGCCCGGCTTTCGGAAGCGTAGAGTTGCAGCGCACCATAGCAAATGCCAACTACAACGCGCTCGAGGCTTCCATCGATCATCGTTCGCATGGGCTGGAACTGCTGGCAAGCTACACATATTCGAAATCGATTGATCAATCTTCCGGCTTGCCCGAGCCGGTCAATCCAGTCAATCCTTCCTTGAGTCGCGCCCTCTCTGCATTCGATCTGCGCCACAATCTCGTCACGAGCTTTCATTACGGCTTCCCCAAACTGCGCGAAACGAGCCGGCTCAATTGGCTTGCATCCGGCTGGGGATTGGCAGGGATTGCGCGCTTTACTTCGGGGCTGCCGGTGACGCTGCTCAATAATAACGACACGTCGCTGCTGGGCACCATTCCCAACGGCATTAACAACAACGGCGTGGACACTCCAGACTGGAGCGGCAAATCCTTGAGCCGGCACGCGGATCCGCGCGGCGGAGTTGCAGTCTTCGACGCCAACCAGTTTACGCTGCCACCGCTGGGAACGATGGGCACGGCACGGCGACGCTTCTTCTCAGGCCCTGGGATGGAGAACATTGACGTCACTCTCTCCCGCAGCTTTCTCGTGCACGACGACCGCTCCCTGGAATTCCGTGCCGAGGCATTCAACGCCATGAACCACGCACAGTTCTTCGGCCCTGCTGCAGTGGAGGGGAATTTATCCAGCGGGAGCTTCGGCCACGCAGTCAGCGCCATGCCGCCCCGTCTCATGCAACTGGCAGTGCGTCTCCGGTTCTAGAGTCGTCTGTGGCAGGACATCTTCTGTTCTGGCCTAATCTCCCTACCTTCAATTCAGCAGTAGCAGTGTGGAAAGATTCCAGCGTACGTAGCTCCTGAAACTTCAGATCCCCGCCACTGAGCTGCGATGTCCCCAGCGCATTTCCAGCTGGGATTGGCCTATGCCGACTCGGGCGACTTGACGAATGCAGAGAATTTCCTGCTACCGTGTGAAACCCGCCTTCGTCCGAGTATCGTAAGCGCATGAGGTTTCGTCTCTGGAATCTGGATCGCAGGGCTCGCCAGGGCGGCTATCTTGCTTGCCTGGGGGTGTTTGCCTTCGGCGCGTACATCGCCGCGCAGAATCCCACGCTCAAGACGCGCACCAGGGAACAGCGCGACCGCGAATACCTGGCCAGCCACCGCATCATCCTCAACGTCCAGGTGGCCGACAGCACCGGCAAACTCGTCCCCGACCTTGCCGCCGCCGATTTCACCCTCTTCGACAACAGTCAGCCCAGAAAGATTGCCGGCGTCCACATGATCGATGGCCAGGCAATGTACGACGCCACCGAAATCGTCATCCTCCTCGACGCCGTAAACAGCACCGCGCAGGAGCTGCAGGCAGAGCGCGATGCCATCTTCAAATACCTGGCGCAGGGCCACGGCCCGCTTCCCTATCCAACCTCGTTTGTCCTCTGGTTCAACGGCCACCTCAAAGGAGCGGCGCCCACCACCGACCGCAACTCTCTCGGTCGCGCATTTGTCGGCATGACGAAGCGTGTGCACCCGAACCTATGCGCTCCCGCGAATGGATCCGTCGTCCAGACTGCGGCCAGCTCGAGCGGCCCGGTTACGCCCGAACAGGCAGGCTCCGGCAATCAGGACCCAGAAGTTGCAAACTGCCTCAAAGCACACTTCAGGGACTCCGTCGCGGCACTCGAGGGCATCGCTCAACAGCAGAAAAAGATTGGCGGCCGTACCATTCTCATCTGGGTCGGTCAGGGCTGGCCGCTGCTTTCAGATGATGAGAGCCTCAACCCCAAGGCGCGGGAGAGCTACTTCGAAGACGTCGTCAGCGTGGTGCGCGATCTGCGCGATGCACAGGTCACCATCGACGCAGTTGCGCCGTCCAATAACGCGCGTGAGAAAGAGCCTGCCGGTGTTGACGTGAAATCGCTGGTTGCCGGAACCATCTCCGCGCGCAACGCCGGTCCCAGAAGCCTCGCGCTCCCGGTCCTCGCCATGCAGACCGGAGGCCGCGTGCTCACCTCCAGCCGCGACGTCAAAGCCGACCTCGCCTCGTGCACCCACGATGCCGACGGCTACTACGCCATTTCCTTCCAGGCAATGCCCGCTTTAACTGCGCACGAATTCCACCGCGTCGAAGTCAAGGTAAACCGCCCCGGCCTCGACGTCCGCACCCTGACCACCTACTACGCCGAGCCGTGACGATATGGATCAGCGCATCAGTGTTGCTTGAAGGACGACGGTAAAAGTGGAATTCAATTCCGGACACCAGGAAAACTCAACACCGCGCTTTTCGCCTGATCGTCAGGAAGCCGACGCGACGGAATTCCCGGGTCCCCGCACGAAGTAGGCCTTTACCGCCTGGTCGAGGGACGCGAGATCGACATACGGCGGTTTGTCATCAAAGCGCGCCGCCCAGCATATCTGGTCCAGAATGTCGCGCGGATAGCAGGCTCGCAGGTCCTGCCTCAACGTGCCGCTAATGAAGTCGATGAGCTGTTGCGGAATTCCGTGTTGGAAGGGTACGCCTTTCTCTTCGGCAACCCGGTAGAAGATCTCGAGGAATTGTCTCGGCGACACGACACCGATCTTGATCTTTGTCTTGATCCTCCGAATAAAGGCGGGGTCCACCAGCTCGGCTGGATCGAAGTTCGAGGCAAAAACCACAAGCATTTCAAACGGGACCTCGAGTTTTTTGCCGCCCGCCATCGACAGGAAGTCCGTCTTGCGATCGAGAGGAACGATCCAGCGGTTCAGGATCTCTTCGGGACGCATTCGCTGGCGTCCGAAATCATCGATGATCAGAACGCCATTGTTTGCCTTCAACTGAAGCGGACCCACGTAAAACTTCGAAATCTGATTAAACTGCAGGTCGAGCATCTCTGCGGTGAGTTCGCCTCCCGCCAGCACCGCCGGGCGATGACAGCGAACCCAGCGAGTATCGTGGCTCTTCGACTGCGTTTCGGTCACTGTCTTGTGGACAGTGGGATCGAATATCGTAATGATCTGGCCGTCAACCTCCACAGCTTGCGGGATCCAGATATCGTCCTCTGCCAGAACCGAGGCGAGAACCTCTGCAATTGTGGTTTTGCCGGTACCTGGCGGTCCGTACAGAAACAGCGAGCTGCCGGAGTTGATCGCTGTTCCGAGCTGCCGAAGCGTCTCCTTCTCCAGGACAAGGTGCGAAAACGCGCGCTCCACGTCAGGAAGGTGCACGTCTCTCCGCGTGGCACCCTGCAGGCGTACTTGCTTTATGTAATTCTCGAGTGAAACCGGAGCTGCGCCGATATAGTGGTTTTGCGAAAACAACTCTGTCGCCCGCGTCCTGCCCTCTGTGGTGATCGCAATTTGCGGGACGGTTCCGGCCATGCCCGTCACCTGGCAGCATCGGCTGGCGCGGAGCGTTGAGAAAAGCTCGTTCGCTATGCCGTAACTGATGCATAGCTTCTCAGACAGATCAAGAACCGAAAGAGAACCAGCGGCATAAAGAGTCTTGAGGGCAAGCTCTTCGAGCACGGCCTCGCGCACATCAATCTCCGCAAGTGAGTTCGGCCGGTGAGTTGGGCCCGTATTCGGCCTGACTTTCATGAAGTCGATTGCAAAGTCTTCAATTGAGAAGGCTGCAGACATGGTTCTTTCACCTTGCGCTGAATGTTCTCACCCTTGAAGAATCTCGTAACCTCCTCTTTTGTAGCTGTTTAAGTAACGCAAACGTTGTAGTCCCCGGCCTGTCTTCCGTTTTACGGAACTGTGGTCGGCCAACCGGTTCCGGGAGCCGGGGTTCGCCGTGCTGACGCGATTGCCTTGATTATTGACGCAGAGTTTAGCCCGACTGATGCTCGGTCGCATCGATGCAAGGGGCTGAGTATCTTTGCCGGCCTCTTTATTCTTTATTCTTATCCGCAGTTCGTGGGAACCCCTGGAAAGGCCTCTGCTCCCTCCGCATCGACAACGGCGAAGTTTTCTAGTCGATCTTGTCCGGTTGCAGCGCGATGTTCTTTTCGCCCGCTGCTTTGCGCTCGTTGTAGGCTTTCACCCAGTCTTCCCAGTGCTTGCCGGCAGCGCGGTCTTTGCCGCTGAATTCGAGTCGCGCGATATCTGCGTAGCCCAGCTTCAGCTTGCCCGGAACATTGGGCGAGAAGTACTGCACGTAGCTCTCAGCCAGCGTTGCGCCGGTGCGGCGATTGAATATGAAGGCCTCGATGCGCTCGCCGCTCTTCGTCGTGATGGTCACGTCGCCGCGATAGTCAAAAGCCTTCTCCAGTGCGTTGCGCAGATCGTCATCGCTCGCCAGCTCCGGCACCCAGCCCTCGAGTTGCTCGTGCTCCGCGCCTGGTGCCAACTCCAGCGACTCGATCTGCTCCATCGTGTACTTCGAGACTTCAGCGGTCATGCGTTGGTCTCCTCAAGGCTGCGCGAAGGCGATTCGATCTGCACCAGCGTTGCCGGTCCATGAGGCGCCGGCTCGCTCAGCAGCCGTAGCGCGTGCTCATCTTTGTAGGTTCCAAACCAGCCGCGCGCCATCGCCCAGAATCCCCTCAGCGACCCGAAGCCATCGATGACCGCGCTCGGCTCGTAGCCACAGCTCACCATGCAGTTGGCGCACTTGGGATTACCGGACGCCACGCCGTAATCTTCCCACTTCGTCGTCTCAAGCAGTTCCTGGAAGGTCTCCGTGTAGCCATCCTGCAGCAGGTAGCAAGGGCGCTGCCAGCCGAAGATGTTGTAGGCGGGCGAACCCCACGGCGTGCACTCGTATTTCCGCTCGCCCATCAGGAACTCGAGGAACAGCGGCGACATATTGAACTTCCACGACTTCTTCCGGTTCGAAAGAATGGCACGGAACAGACGCCGCACGCGGGCGCGGCCAAGGAACCGTTGCTGATCGGGCGCCATCTCGTAGCTGTAGCCCGGCGAAAGCACGATACCCTCAACGCCCATCTTCATCACGTCATCGAAGAAGCCGCGGACGTTGTTGGGATCAGTGCCGTCAAAGAACGTGGCATTCGTTGTGACGCGGAAGCCACGCTTGACCGCTTCCTTGATGCCCTCCACGGCGAGGTCATATCCGCCTTCGCGGCAGACCGAAAAGTCGTGGTGCTCGCGGTCGCCGTCAAGATGCACGGAGAAGGTGAGGTACTTCGACGGCATGAACTCCGGCAGGCGGCGCTTCAACTCAAGAGCATTCGTGCAAAGGTAAATGTACTTCTTGCGCGCAACGAGGCCATTGACGATCTCGACGATCTGCGGATGCAGCAGCGGCTCTCCACCGGGAATCGAGACCATCGGCGCGCCGCACTCTTCCACGGCACGGAAGCACTCCTCGGGCGTGAGCATGCGCTTGAGCACGTGCGGCGGATACTGCACCTTGCCGCATCCCGCACAGGCCAGGTTGCAGCGGAAGAGCGGCTCGAGCATCAGCACCAACGGATAGCGCCTGGTGCCGCTGAACCGTTTCTTCAGTACATATGTGGCAACCGTCCACATCTGGGAGACCGGAACTGCCATGAGCGTTTTTCCCTCGGGGGCGGTAGCCCCGTTCTTGCTTGATCTTTCCGGGGCTAAAGCCCGAAGCCTAATTGGCTCGTTCAACTTCTTGAAAGCAACTGCGTATTCTTCGACTTCGTCCGCGTTGCGGACTCCGCGCAGGATGACAACCTCGCTCTACAAACTCCGCTCCATTGCCCGCTTGTACGCCGTCAGCGCCATCAATGGGAAGTACTCTCTGTACATCGTGTAGGCCAGGTAAAAGACCTTGGGGAATCCTGTTCCCGTGATAATACCCTCGCGCTCTGCGCCCTCGCCCATCGACTCATCCCAGCTTCCGTCCACGCATTGCTGCTTCAGCAGCCAGCGCACGCCCTTGGCAATTGAGTCCGACCGATCGTCGCCCGCCGCCAGCAATCCCAGCAGCGCCCACGCCGTTTGCGAAGGAGTGCTCGGCCCCACTCCCCGTGTGTTCGGATCCTCGTAGCTGCCGCACGTCTCGCCCCAGCCGCCGTCCGCGTTCTGCACCATGCGGATCCACTCGGCCGCCTGCTGCACCTGCGGCTCGTTGTGGTCGAAGCCGATCGCGTCAAGTCCGCGCAGCACCAGGAACGTTCCGTAGATGTAGTTCACGCCCCAGCGCCCGAACCAGCTTCCGTCAGGCTCCTGCTCACTGAGAATGAATTTGATCGCCTTCTCAACGCGCTTGTCGTCACGCGTATATCCGTAGCAGGCCAGCATCTCCAGCATGCGTCCCGTGATGTCCACGGTCGGCGGATCGAGCATGGCGTTGTGGTCCGCAAACGGAATGTACTGGAAGATCATCTTCGTGTTGTCTTTGTCGAAGCTGCCCCAGCCGCCGTTGCGGCACTGCATCGCAAACTCCCACTCGATCGCGCGCATCGCCACCTGGTGCTGGTAGCGCTCCCGCGGATTATCGACCTTGCTCAGCGCCAGCAGCACCTGCGCAGTGTCGTCTGTGTCGGGATAAAACTCGTTGTTGAACTCGAAGTACCACCCGCCCGGCTCAGTCTTCGGGACCTTCACGGCCCAGTCGCCCTTGTGGCGCACCTCCTTCGAAAGCAGCCAGTCAGCGGCATTCAGCATGCGCGGATCGGTGCGCGGCACGCCGGCTTCTCCGAGCGCGAAGAGAGCCTGCGCGGTGTCCCACACGGGCGAGACACAGGGCTGCATGCGGAAAGTCGGTTCGGGCATGACTTCGTTAGCGGGTTCTTCAATGCCGAGCTTTTCAAACTCGTCGCGTGCGCGGATGACCTGCGGGTCGTCTTCGGAGTAGCCGAGGCAGCGCAGCGCGATGATGGCGTTGAGCATCGCCGGATAGATCGCGCCAAGACCGTCCGACATTTCCAGGCGATCCAGCACCCATTTCTCCGCCTTCTTCAGAGCGAGCTTGCGCACAGGCCGCAGATGCACAGCCTCTGCCCAATGCATCAGCCGGTCGATGGCGATAAAGAAGTTCCGCCAGGAGAGCTTATTCTTCCGATCCCATTGCAGCCGCAGGTTGGCGTTTTCGCGGCCACCCACGTAGAGCTCATCGATGCTGTGCTCCGGCGGAATCTTCTTGTACGGCTTCTTGGCGTAGATGATTGCCAGCGGCACAAGGATCCCCCGCGACCACGACGAAATCTCGTAGATGTTGAAGTAGAACCAGTTCGGAAAGAGAACGATCTCCGGCGGAATGGCCGGAACCGCGTCATATTCGTACTGGCCCAGCGCGCACAGGTACACCTTGGTGAAGGTGTTGCACGCGACCACGCCACCGTGCTCCAGAACCCACTCACGGCACTTCACTAGCCGCGGATCCGTGGCGGGAATACCCATCAGCTTGGCCGAGAAGTAGCACTTAACCGAAAGCGAGATGTTGCCCGGACCACCGGGGTAAAGGCTCCAGCTCCCGTCCTCTTTCTGATACCGCATCATTTCTGTGCACGCGCGTTTCAGCCGTTCCGGGTCGCCGGACTCGAGCAACGTGTGCAGGAAGATGTAGTCGGCCTCGAGCATCGCATCGGCTTCGAGTTCGCCGCACCAGTAGCCGTCGGGATGCTGGAGCGAAAGCAGATACTCACTCGAGCGCGAGATTGCGGCTTCGACATCAGCAAGAGCGGCATCCAGACGGCCAAATCTCGGCGCTACGGACTGTGTCTGACCTTGCTGGATACTCATTGCGATATCTGGCCCTCGATATTCGAGAAATACCCGGAACCCCCGGGGGTTTGGCAGCGTGAATCATCACGCCGAACCCACTTACTGACAAGCTATTGTATGGTCCGAGCCGCGCATAAACGGGTTTCGATGCCCGGCCCGTTGGCTCAGAAACTCAGCGCACTGGCACCGAATGGCCGCCGCCCGTGCCTCCAATCGCCTGAACGATCTCAGGAGGCAGCCCAAAGCGTACATTCTCCGGCATCACCTCAACCTCTTCGACGCTGGAGAACCCATTTTGACGCAAGTAATTGACCACGTCTTCGACGAGCACTTCGGGGGCTGAAGCGCCGGCCGTAACCGCAATCGTCGACACGCCCTCAAGCCATGTGTGGTCGATTGCCTGGGAGTTATCAATCAGGTACCCGATGGTGCCAAGGTTCCGGGAAACCTCGACGAGACGGTTCGAATTCGAGCTGTTCGTCGAACCAACCACGAGCACCAGATCAGCATTGTGGGCCACGTTGCGAACCGCCACCTGGCGATTCTCAGTGGCGTAGCAAATGTCCTGCGAGTGAGGTCCGGCGATATTCGGGAACTTCTCTTTGAGCGCGTGGATAATGTCCCGCGCCTCATCCAGCGAGAGCGTCGTCTGCGTCAGATAGGCCACGCGATTCGGATCAGGCACCTTAAGCGCAGCCACCTCGGCCACGTTTGAAACCACTTGCGTTACGTCCGGGGCCTCGCCCAGCGTACCCTCAATCTCGTCGTGATCGCGATGCCCGATAAGCACCAGCGAAAAGCCCTGCCTGGCAAACTTCACAGCCTCAATGTGAACCTTTGTGACCAGCGGGCAGGTAGCATCAATCACCTTGAGTCCGCGCCCCTTGCTGCGTTCGCGCACCGCCGGCGAAACGCCGTGGGCCGAGTAGATTACTCGCTGGCCATCCGGCACATCGTCGATCTCGTGTACGAAGATTGCGCCCTTCTCCGCCAATTCATTCACAACATAGCGGTTATGGACGATCTCGCGGCGAACGTAAATGGGCGCGCCGAAGGTTTCAAGCGCGATTTTGACGATGTCGATGGCTCGAACAACGCCCGCGCAGAACCCACGTGGTTTGAGCAGAAGCACACGTTTCTGACCCGGGGAAGGTTCGCTGTGAGCGGCGTTTGGGATGGAATCAAGCGCAGTTGTAGTCACACTACCATTATATCAATATGAAGGATTTCCGCGGGCTCGGTGGGGGCGAACCCGCGAAGTTCATCAGACACGCTGCCGGGCCTTGACGTTCACCTTCCGCGCGATCGAAGAGAGCTTCTGATCGGCGGCATCATCTGTTCGGGGGCTGGCACTGCCGCACGGCGAAACAACAATCGCGCCCGCCACAGATTCAAACCACGCGGCGGTTGAAGGTCCGATCCGGACGCCCCTCCAGAACCAGAATCTTGCTGAACAAACAACGCTAACCGATGCACCGTCTTAAGGTTATACGCCCCGTATCAAACCAGTAACTGAGGCGGCATTACCACAAAGTCCGTCCGGATTACCAAATGGGTCTGGCAACTTGCTGCTAAGTGCCCTAAGTTCAAGGTCTGCCTCTTACGAAGCAGCGGGAGCAAAATGTGACGGCAGAGACGAAACCACCTAAGACCCAGACTGCAAACAGCAGCGCAGGCGACAGTACAGTGAAAGAGCGATGCATATACCCGAATCTGAAGTTGCGGGTGTACACGACCGGCATGCGTCAGAATCGCCTGGCAAAGCTGGTCGGCATCGACGAGGCCTACCTGAGCCGGATTATCAACGGTGTCCGCGTTCCCGGGAAGCAAATGCAGGAGCAGATCGCCCAGGTGCTCGGCTGCGATGCAAACTGGCTCTTCCAGCAGACCACTGTGCAAATACCGGTGGACATGAACAGGAACAATCCCGAGATCCGATAGGCCGGGATGCGAGTTTGAAAGACTGCTGCTGTAATTGAAGCTGCCCAGGTCAAATTCAGCAATTCCCCACAACTTCCCCTTCAGCACTCTCGGACGATCGAGCCTGGTCTTACTGCCGATCGCTTTGCGTACCGTTTAACTTCCTGATGTCTCATCGCTCCCCTGCGTCTGTAGAGATGACTGCAAGTCGCGATTGTTGTATTACAATTTCTTGCCAATTGCCCCAACGCCAGAACTGAATTCCCACGTAATGAACATCGGGAATTCTCGGGTTTTGGACGACCAGATGATCCTTCCTTGTTTCGTCCCTTCTATTCACGTCATGCTGTTTATGGTAGTATTTGATCAATGGCTATAAAGTTATATATTTCCTATACTTACAAATAATGCGCTGTCTTATGTAGTTTACTCTTAAGTAATATATTATAATCAATTATTGTGACAATAGTCACAGTATTGTACATATAAAGAGTGACGAGAGTCACCGTATGATACGCTTCTGCAATGCGACGCTAGTAGACAGATAGAAACTAAAGACAACAACGACAACTGAGCAGGACATATTCTCGCGCCCGAGTATTACTCGGAGCGCACGCGGGAGCGTGTCTGCACGAGAAAAGGTTTGAAGTTCGAAGATGTATATAGCCGTTTCCTGGAATCGTACGTTTTCTTTCATTTCTTTTAACCGCTTTGCGAATATCCTGACATTCGCTATCTTGCTTACGACGGCGGCAGGCGCGTCAGCAACGTCTTCACTCAAGCAGGTTTCGTGCAGCAGCAACGCTTACAGCAGTCCGGCAACAGACGCATGTACCGTCCGCCTTACGGCCAAGACAAGCAGCAGATTCTACGTCTCCCTGACAAGTAATAATCCTGCCGTGACAGTGCCAAATGGGGTGACTGTGAAATCCGGAGCGGTGAGCGCCGGATTCAAAGCCACGGTGGCGGGCGTAACGACAGCGCAAACCGCCACGATCACCGCGCAGGCCGGCGGGACAGCGGAGACGTTTAGCATCGCGCTTTCGCCTGCGGCGGTCACACCGGCGGTGAGCCTGAGCGCCACTTCCCTGGCCTTTGGCAATGTTTCTGTGGGCACGGCGGTGACGAAGTCGGTGACCGTGACCTCGAGCGGCAACGTGGCTGTGACGATCAACTCGGCCTCGATTTCGGGAACGGGGTTCTCGATTCTAGGAGGAAGCTTCCCTGTCACGCTGAACCCGGGACAGGCAACGGGGTTGACGGTTCAGTTCGCGCCGACGTCAGCAAGCTCGGTGACCGGGCAGCTAACGATTTCGAGCAATGCGCCTACGGCCACCGTAAGCCTGAGCGGCACCGGCACTGGGGTGACGCCGACGCTTAGCGCGTTTTCCTGCGGCAGCAGTTCATTTACCGGTGCGGGAACGACAACGTGCACCGTGTCACTGAGTTCGGCGGCTCCGACGGGCGGCGTGGGCGTGGCCCTTACCAGCAGCAGCAGCGCTGTGACCGTGCCTGGTTCGGTGACCGTGCCGGCGACTGCGACGAGTGCAACTTTCACGGCGAATGTGGCTTCTGTGAGCACCGCGCAGACCGTAACCCTGACGGCCTCAACGGGAAGCACATCGCTCGCTGCTTCGCTGCAGCTGAATGCGGCTACGCCGGCTCTGAGCCTGAACGCGACAAGCATCTCGTTTGGCAGCGTCGTGGTGAATACAACTGCCTCGCAGACAGTCACGCTGACTTCGACCGGTACGGGAGCCGTCACTGTAAATTCAGCCACCGCGAGTGGAACCGGGTTCTCGGTGTCGGGAGCGAGCCTTCCGGCCACGCTGAATCCGGGGCAGTCGATGACGCTGGAGGTGCAGTTTGATCCTGCAACGGTGGGAAACTTCTCGGGCCAGTTGACGGTCGGGAGTACTGCTTCGAACAACACAGTGCCGCTTAGCGGTGTCGGCGCCTCGCATGAAGTGGATTTGAGCTGGATCGCCCCGAGTGGATCCAGCGACCCGGTCGTGGGCTACAACATCTATCGCGCGCCGAGCGGGACAGCCTCCTTCCAGCAAGTGAATACGAACGTAGAAACAGGGACGGCGTACACGGACATGACAGTACAAAGCGGCCTGGCCTACGAGTACGCGGTAACGAGCGTGGATGCCAATGGGATCGAGAGCGTTCCTTCAAACACGACGACCGTCTCGGTTCCCTAAGTGCGTGGCGCGGCAGTTTGAACCAGGAACTACCGCGTTGTCTGACTGTCGGGTTGGTAACTTTTTAGTGGCTATCGGTCACCATTAATCTAATCGAACGGGGGTTTTAGTGGGTGATTTCTCTGCCACGTTTGTTGTATTAGAGCGACATAAGTACAACTACTGTAATATGTTGCGAATACAGTACAAAGGTAATTGGTACATAGCACTTTCGTGACCAAGGTTACCTGTACCCGATCCTGCTCAAGGGTCGATCCTACTCGCAATGAGATCTACGCAGCATACACGTATATTCCCCGCTGCAACATGAGCGGGCTTACTCCATCGGGCCATGAAACGCCATATTGCTTTACCTAAGGTGATACCGATGCGCAAATTTCGCAATTTTTCGTTCTTGGAAGTTGAAGAAAATATCTCGGCAGATCGGCAGGAAGTTGCTCAATCAATAAATAGGTTCCATAAACAAATCGCGGGGCGCGTCGCGACGCTGGCCGTGGTTGCCCTGGCGCTGAGCAGTCTGGGGCTTTTGGGCTGCGGATCGGGGTCCGGGGCGTTCTCGTCCACTGCCGTGGGGGTGAACCCAACGGCGGTTGACTTTGGCGACGTGTACGTGGGAACGACCGCTTACAAGAACGTTTCGATTACGAACCTGGACACTTCGCCAGTGGAAGTAACCCAGTTGAGCAGCTCAAGCAGCGCATTTAAGGTGAATGCCATCCCGCTGCCCAAAACGCTGCCTGCGGGCGGGAGCATGGTTGTGCAGGTACAGTTCGATCCCGGATCGGACACGGATGCGTCAGGGCAGCTCAGTGTGACCGCAATGACCAAATCGTCGACCAAGTCGGGAGGCGTCGTAAAGCTGCATGGTAGGGGATCGAGTTCGGCATCCGTCTCCCTGTCGGGCCTGAGCTGCGCGAATTCTTCGATGAACGGTGCAGGGACTGACAGCTGCACGGTGACGATAAGCTTGCCTGCGCCAAGCACCGGTGTGGTGGTCAACCTGGCGAGCAGCAGCAAATCTGTATCGGTACCGGTTTCAGTGACTGTGCCTTCAGGTGCGACAAGCGTGAGCTTCGCGGCAAATATCGCGGCGGTGACTTCATCGCAAACCGTGACGCTGACGGCCACGCACGGATCAGTTTCGGATACGACATCCATCAACCTGAGCGGATCGGCATCGATCTTGGCGCCCACATTAAGCGCGTTGTCGTGCGGCACCAGTTCGTTTACCGGCGCGGGGACGACGACATGCATGGTGTCGCTGGGTTCGGCGGCTCCGTCGGGCGGGGTGAGCGTGAGCCTGTTGAGCAGCAGCCGCGCTGCAATCGTGCCGAGTTCGGTGACCGTGCCGGCGACGGCGACGAGTGCGGCATTCACGGCAAATGTGGCATCGGTGAGCAGTTCACAGGCTGTAACCCTGACGGCAACTTCAGGAAGCTCATCGCTCGCAACTTCGCTGCAGTTAAATGCAGCTACGCCAGCGTTGAGCCTGAATACCACCTCTCTGGCCTTTGGCAATGTTTCGGTCGGTACGGCACTGACGCAGTCGGTGGCCGTGACCTCGAGCGGCACGGTAGCCGTGACGATCAACTCAGACTCGATTTCAGGAACCGGGTTCTCGGTTATGGGAGGAAGCTTCCCCGCGACGCTGAATCCAGGACAGGCGACTGTTTTGACTGTTCAATTTGATCCGACGTCAGCGAACTCGGTGACCGGGCAATTGACGATATCGAGCAATGCGCCTACAGCGACCGTAAGCCTGAGCGGCACCGGCACCGTTGTAATGCCCACTGTAAGCGCCGTAGCCTGCAGCAGCACGTCCATTACGGGTGCACTGGCGGATTCATGCACGGTAAGTTTGTCGGGCTCTGCGCCAACGGGCGGTGTGAGCGTGGGCCTGTCGAGCAGCAGCGGCACCGTAACTGTGCCGAGTTCCGTGACCGTTCCGGCAACGGCGACGAGTGCGGCCTTCACGGCCAATGTGGCCAGCGTGAGCAGTGCGCAGTCCGTTACACTGACGGCGACGACAGGAGGCACTTCGCAGGCACTTTCGCTGCAATTGAACGCAGGTACGCCAACTCTGACTCTGAATGCGACGAGCATCTCGTTTGGCAGCGTAGTGGTGAACAATCCGACGACTCAGACAGTGACGCTGACCTCGAGCGGCACGGCCACGGTGACGGTGAGTTCAATCTCAGCAACAGGCAGCGGTTTCTCGGCTTCGGCGGCCAGCATGCCGGCTACTTTGAACCCGGGCCAGTCGCTGACGGTGACGCTGACGTTCGACCCCACAACGGTAGGCGCTCTGACGGGACAACTGACTGTCAACAGCAACTCATCGACCAATCCAACCGCGACGGTTGGCTTGAGCGGGACTGGCAATCCGCACGAGGTGAATCTAAGCTGGATCGCGCCGACGGGATCCAGCGATCCGATTTCCGGATACAACGTATACCGCGCACCGAGCGGCTCTACTTCGTTTGCAATGCTGAACTCTGTGAGTTCGCAAACGGCGTATACCGATGCTGGAGTACAGAGTGGTCAGACCTACCAATACTATGTGACAAGCGTTGATTCGTCCGGCGTCGAGAGTTCGCCGTCGAACACGACGACGGTTACCGTTCCATAGAACGTTACCAGGCCGGTAAGACAAGCGCGCCGCCCGGACTCGGGCGGCGCGATTATTTGCGACAAATCAAATTGAGGACGTGAGATGCGGCCTCAACCGCGTCGCCACGCGTTCCTTCGCAGCAGTCCGCGCTCCCCGCGACGCGGAAGAAGAAGTCGACCATGCCGGGCGACTGCGCCATTTCGTGAGGCGTGTTGCGCAGCAGGAGCATGACAGCTTCTCCCTGCGACATCTCGTTTATCTTCCACGCGCCGCCCGGAACGTAATCGATGGCGAGGATCCAGCCAACAGGAGCAGGTTGGACGGCGAAGCTCGCATTGAGTTCCTCGGGAAGGACTAGCGACTGCCAGGGGTGGCCGCTGCGGAGCAGAAGCGGACGGGGATAAGGATGCGTTTGGCCCTGGCTGTCGATGATGGCATACTCGTCGGAGAGGTAGGATGCGCCCCGACGGAGGAGTTCGGCAACGAGTGAGGATTTTCCGGCGTGAGTGGATCCCGGCAGCAGCAATGCCCTGCCCTCGATGAGCACCGCACCCGCATGGACAGCACGAAACGTCTTCATGCGATGGACCACGGCGTCGTCGAGCGCCTTGACGCCTGCGACCGCGGCATCGTGCAGAGTGGCGGCAGTTGCTACGATTCTGTTGTTGAGCAGGACACGAAAGCCCTCGGCGCCCTGGTCAACGGCAAGATGGATGTCGGGAGAGGATGGGGCAGATTCGCTGTGCAACAGCGGCGGGAACAGATAGCGGTCAAGCGTGTCGCGGATCTCGGAGGTGGCACATTCGACGCGAATAGAAGAGTCGAATGCGTGAATGCCGAACACAAATTTGCCGTAGGAGGTCATTGCTAGAAGAGTAGCTGAGGGAGATGCAAAAATGGCGACCATGATTGGCCGCCATCTTCGTTGCTAAATACTCCTGTACGCTCCAGGACCCGAGGAGGGAGCGACGTCCGACGAACCCAGGGAAAGTTGCTTAGAACCAACGTTCGCCGGAGAACGACGCGCCTAACAAACACTCGTTAGAAGTCGCGCTCTACCTTCTTGGGAACAATGGCGCGCGGCCTAGGGCAATCGGTCGACTTGGCTCGCTGCGCGTGGACCTTCTGCTCTCCAATTGTGAGAGAGACAACGAGCGGAAGTGCAACCGCGCTCAACCCGACCAGGATCTCGCGACGCGTGGCTTTGAAGCCTGAGCCTGAAATGGTGACCAGCTTCTTGTCCTCGAGTTCAAGGATAGAAGCCTCCGCGAGCTCGTCCGTTACGCTGGGATCAAAGGAACGCCTCATTTCTTCGGCCACGGCGGGAATCGTAGTTGCTGAGGAGCAAGCGTCCCAAGCAGCAGCGGCAGTCGCGTTCAGCGCGAACACCGTTTCACGTTCGGAGTTTTGGATGATGCGAGAACCGTCAGGCATCGAATTCACAGCAAGGTTTCTGGCATTCACGCGCTCAACTTGGACCATGGGGACTCTCCTCTTCGCGCTACGGGGTTGGATTCTGGATGACTACGCGAGAAGAATAGCCGAGATCTGGAGCAGTGCAATACCACCAAGTTGCACATTTTGTTAACCTTAAGTAATGCCGTCGATTCGATCGGTAATCTGATGTACACAGTACTTTCCGGGTAGATACAAAAACTTTGGAATTGAGCAAAGTAGGGGGAGCCAATCTGGATTGAACAGGTTGCGGAAGAATGAAGTAAGGCAAGTTGCTCTTGCGGGAAGCATTGCAGAAAGGTGCTCATGAAGCCTCTCGATCGCGACACCGCTAACCTGTTGCGGACAGTCGTGCGGCCGCCTGCGAAGGACCACAGGGCGACCACTGCTGACCTCGCTTCGAGAATCACCTGCTGGGAAGAGACGATCGAGGGCGCACGGCAACATGGCGTTTTGCCGATGCTCTATCTCAACCTTGTAACGATTAAAGACGTGATTCCGGCAGAGGCACTGGAACTCGCCAGGCGCGAGTTCGAGCGTAACGCATTTCACTGCATGGCGAACGTCGCTGAACTGCTCGAGGTCCTGAAAGTCTTTGATCAGGATTCGATTCCGGCGATGCCGTTCAAGGGTGTGGTACTGGGGAGCACCGCATACCACGACATTACGATGCGGACGGCGGGTGATCTGGATTTGTTGATTTACTATCGCGATTTGAAACGCGCCACGGCGATCCTGAAGGGCCGCGGGTATGAGTTGAAGACGAAGGTCCTTGCCGATGGATCACCCGCAGAGAAGGATAGCTTCGAGTTTCACTTCGAACGCTCTTCGGATGGCATGGTCATGGAGCTTCGGTGGAGACTTGAGCTCACCCAGCCGAGATTTCGGCGCGACCTGGGAATGGATTGGGTGTGGCCGCGGCGCAGGACAACGAAACTCGCAGGAAGCGATGTGCCGAATCTCGATGCGGTTTCGGCACTGCTTATCCTCTGCATGCACGGCAGCAAGCATACGTGGTCAAGACTGATCTGGATCGTCGACGTGGCGAAGCTGCTCGAGAAAGAGCCGAAGCTGGACTGGGATCTTGCGCGGCGGGAGGCGAGGCGGGTGGGACTCTGGCGCTGCCTGGCGCTGGGGGTTCTGCTGGCGCAGCGCGGTGCGGGCGCGGAAGTACCGACCGAGGTTCTGAGGGGCTTCGAAGCGGATCGAAGTTTGCGGAAGCTTGCGGAGTTTCTGGAAGAGCACGTCCTTGAGGAGCCGGGAAGGACACCGGAAGGGCGGGTTCCTTACAATATCCAGTTGCTTGGACTGAGAGACAGGGCCGGCGTGGTCCTATGGCCGACAATTCTGCAACCCAATGAGCGGGATCGGGCCGTAGTGAGACTGCCTAAATCGCTGGAAGCGTTGTACTACGTGATACGCCCGTTCCGCATTTTGCTGGATCGGACGGGACGGTAGGCACGAAAGATTCCAATATTACTTTGTAGATAATACCCACCCAGGAAACATTTACACAGTCAAGGCGACTTTGAGGGGAGATCAGAACCCTGGCAAGTTTAACGATTTATTGGCCTACAACTAAAGTAACCTCAGACTTTCGACTTTGGTCAGTATCTTGCATGAGCGAAAGCAAAGATTTCAAAACCCACAGGGGCCCAGGAACAGAGCAATATAAGTGCGACACTGCGGTGAACCGCATTTTGCACACGCCTCGCCGCTTGCTCAAAGGCCAGAAGGGGCAGTTTCGCGTGCCGATCGATTGCTGGAAATGTCCCGCGATCTGAAAGAAGACTTCAGCAACTGAATAATGTGTCCGTCTGTCGCCGGAATAACCGGTGCCATGCGCGCGGGAGATTTGTGTCTCGGGCGCGATCGAGAGCATGGCTGTGGCTGGTAAGGGGCTGCCACGGGAAGGAGGAATGAACACAACCCTGAGCGTCTGAAGTTCGCTTTGCTTCAGGTGATCCATTTACGAGGTTCCCCGCAGCCGCTATTCGCTGAGCTAATATCGCAAGGCTCTCATCCTTCTCTTTCTCAGCGAACACGTTTTGAGCGAGCCGGGGCCAAAAACGAAAGGTGCGCAAGCGCCTGCTGAGGAGAATTAGATGTACCAGTCTCAGGTTCGGCCGGAGACCGGCCGTGAACTTGCCGAGCTGCATCGGCCCAGACGGGATAGTCGCAGTTCACGAGTTGATCGGAGTGCGATAGACCTCACGGTTTCTTTCCTGCAATCATTCCCAATTACATCAAACTTAGCCCGGATTGGTGCATTGGTGCTGGTCACTGGGTGCGTTGTCAGCGTCCTGTCAGGATGCGGTGGACTTACCGGCACCATCACGAAAGGTAAGCTAAGCCAGGTTTCATGCGGAACGCAATCGCTGACAGGAGCGCAAACGAAGGCGTGCTCTGTGAACCTGAGCGCGGCGGTGAAAAGCCCAACAACAGTGAAGCTGGCAAGCAGCAATGCGGCGCTAAACGTGCCAGTGTCGGTGGTAGTCGCAAAGGGATCGACGTCTACTGAATTCAACGTGGTTGCCTCGTCAGTGAACCAATCGACCAACGTAACGATTACGGGGCAAGCAGGCGGCATCACGATGACGGACGTGATCACGCTGTATCCAGTAGCGGCGTCATTACCCACATTGAGCAGCGTCTCGTGCGGGACGCAGACGTTAACCGGCCCCACGACAGAGGCATGCTCGGTGAACCTGAGCGCAGCGGCGCCCAGCCCGATGACAGTGTCGCTTTCGAGCAGCAACAGTGCGCTGCAGGTGCCAGCCGCCGTGACGGTGGCAGCAGGTGCGACGAGCACGGGTTTCAACGCGACGGCATCGGCTATCACAACCGCAGAGACGGTGACTCTGACGGCATTAGCAGATGGTGTGTCGCAGACTGCCGTGATTCAACTGCAAGGAGCAGGCGGGTCGGTTTCGACGCAGCACCAAGTGCTGCTGACTTGGGATGCGCCGAATGCGTCGAGCGACCCGATCGTGGGGTACAAGGTATATCGCGCAGCGGGGGTCGGGTCCAGCTATGCACCGCTGTCTTCGTCGGTTGACACACAGACTGCCTACACCGACGCTACAGTACAGAGCGGCCTGACGTACGACTACATGGTGACGAGCGTGGACAGCAACGGAGTGGAGAGCTTGCCCTCGAATTCAACCGTGGTCACAGTACCGTAACGACCAGCACGGATGAATATCTGCTAATGAGCAAACAGGCACTCGGTGTGTTTACGCACCGAGTGCTTCTCCTATGTAGTCGATAACGGCATCGGCTATCGCGAGGCTTGCTGTGGCTGCGGGGCTGGGCGCGTTGAGCACATGAACAGCCCTGGCCTGCCGCACGAAGTAAAAGTCCTGCAGGAGTTCGCCAGAAGGTGAGAGAGCCTGGGCGCGCACGCCTGCGCCGCCTTCCATCAGATCGTTAAGCTGAAGTTCGGGAACGAGCCTTTGCAGGGATCGGCAAAAAAGCGCCTTGCTGAAGGAGCGGTGGAACTCGTGCCAGCACATCGATGGATAGCGAAGGAGGAAACGCCAGAACCCGGGATACGTAAGGGTTTCGAGCATGTCGCGCAGACGGATGTCGGTATGCCGGTAGCCCTCGCGCGCGAAGGCTAGGACGGCGTTGGGACCGGCTTCAATGCCGCCATGAATCAGCCGAGTAAAGTGCACGCCCAGGAACGGGAATTTGGGATCCGGAACCGGGTAGATGAGGTTGCGGACGAGGTGCTGGCTTTCAGGCTTGAGTTTGTAGTACTCGCCACGGAAGGGCACGATGCGCGTGGAGTCGTGGTTACCAGCCATGGAACTGAGGCGATCGCAGTGAAGTCCGCCGCAGTTGATGAGGAAATCGGCATTGCAATCCCCGCTGGCAGTTGAGATGTGCCACGAACCGGAGTTCTGCAGTTTGAGGACTTCGGATGAGTAGCGGACCTCGTTCCCGCGAGAGATGACTTCGTCGGCCATGGCCTGGGTGACGGCAGTGAAGTCGACGATGCCCTCCTGCGGCACGCAGATGGCGGCGAGGCCCGCAGCGTGGGGTTCACTCTCGTGAATCTGCTCGGGTCCGAGAAGTTGCAGGCCCTGAAGGCCGTTGGCTGTGCCGCGCTCAAGCAGGGCGTGGAGGCGCGGAATCTCTTCGGGTTCAGTAGCGACGACGAGTTTGCCGCAGATCTCGTGGGGGACAGCGTGGCTTTCGCAGAACTCGACCATGCGGCGAATTCCCTGCACCGCCAGCTTTGCCTTTTGCGAACCGGGCTTGTAGTAGAGGCCGCAATGAAGGACTCCACTGTTGTTGCCGGTCTGATGGCGGGCCGGGCCCGCTTCCTTTTCGAGAACCACGACCTTGGTGGAAGGCAGGCGTTCTAGAAGCCGGAACGCTGTGGCCATCCCGATGATTCCACCACCGATAATTGCAACTTTCTTAGACATGATAGGCTGAACCGACTTCAAAGAATCGGCCCTTTACAGCGCGTAGATCTATGACCAATGGGATGAATCTTTCTGTGGTCTCTCTCCCATTAATTGGTCCATCCGACTGCGTGCGCTGTCAGATTGCTCGAGAGCTGATACGAGTAAACCGTGTTTTCAGCTTAAGGAAAGGCTTTTCGAGAAGTGTGTAGGAAATCATTGCAGCGATTAAGGTGAATATGAGTGTCGTGATCGGTCGCAAGGCCAGTTGCGCAAAGCCGGTGTGCACCGGGATCAACAAGTTGGATAAACGATTTCCTAACGATTCATAGACATACAATCCATAGGAAATCTTGCCGAGATAGAGCACCGTGCTTGGCGGACGGAATGGGAACCCAAGTACAGCGAGTAGGATTCCGGTACAGCTCAGCGCGACTACTGGAAAGCCGATCAGAGTTGGAACCCATAGCAGATGCTCCGGCTCATGGATTCTCCAATTGTTCGCAACCAAAGCCAGGGCCGCGCTTCCCGCAATTAGTATTGCCACCCGTGTTCTGAGGCGAAAACCGGGAATCCCATCGTGAAGAATCACCGCAATCAGAATTCCGGATGCGATCGGATCAAGCCGAGTGATGGTGTTGCACCATACTGAGTTCATGCCACCATGCAGCGCCACGATGACGACGCGCGCAATGTTTGAAATGACCAGCATACAAACTGCGGCGATTGCGATACGCCGACGCGATAGATTTCGAACGATCGGCGGCCAGAGAAGGTAAAACTGTTCCTCGATGGACACCGTCCACAGCTGAGTAACGATCGAATGAATCGGCCAACCCCAGGCCACCACGCTCCAATTTCCTGCGAGCAGGACAAATGCTACGGCTCGCTGCCATGTGAACACATTGTCTGGATTGAAGATGGGAATAAGGCCAAGTGCAATGCAAAAGAAGTACACCGGCCAAATGCGCAGAATCCGCCTCAAGTAAAAGTCCCTGACATCAATTGTGCCGAATACCTCCTTCTCGCGAAGCAGCAAGCCGGTGATCAGATACGCACTCAGTACAAAGAACAGGTCAACGCCAAAGACACCACCCTCAATCAGGCTTCCAATCCCGACAGCGACAAACCGTGGGATTCCATGGTCTATGTAGAAATCCGTCGGATGGTTGATGTGAAACAGAAATACGCCGAAGAAAGCACAGAATCGCAGAGCATCAAGCTCCGGTCGATAAAGAGAACTCTTCACATCGGCACCTTGTGGGGTGCACTGTACCGCCGTCGTCACCTGTTGTTGTCCTCGAGGTCGCGATGAATCAGGCCACAGACTGAAAGTCGCCGATACGACAGGTGTTGAATTGGGTGCCACCATCAGCTCCTTGCTGTGTGCAAGCCGGTCGGCTGATAACGCGGTGCGCAGTTGTGAGGCGGATGGCTCCTACTCCTACGATGGCAACTTTCATTCTTCTGCTCCAGTAGGCAACTGGGCTCGGGTCATCGAACAGTGATGACACTCTTTAATCATCCCTGCGATGCTCCAGACTTTCAATTTGCAGGTGAATCTTCGCCCAGGATCGAGACTCGATATCCATCGGAGAGTCCACACGAAGAACCTGCATAGCAGGTAGAGCGGGATTCCCGCGATCTGCCATTTTCTGTGTTGGGGAATCCCGTGCTCGCGAACATCCGCACGCGCTTTGTCGAACCACCAAGCCAGGAAATATGCCGGCCGGATTCGCTCCAGCTGCGTCGGATGGTAGACGACCGCCGAAGGTTCATACCAGAGACGCTCTCCCCCCGCCAGCAGGCGGGACCCGAATTCTGTATCTTCACTCCTTATTTCGGATCCAGGCTGCGGGCCTAAATCAGTACGAAAGTCGCCGTATTTCGAAAACATTTCTGTACGAAATGCCATATTGGTCCCGAATGGTGCCTCATGGAGTTCCCCTGCCTCGGCGCCCAGATCAAAGATTGCAAGCGGGGCAAGTGCATACCGACCTTTTGTTTCTAACCAACGCGGAGGGACAAAGCTCGCCTCTGGAAGAATGCGCCCGCCACTGCCAGACCATTTCTTATCGTTCAATACGTTCGTCAGGTTATGCAGCCACTCTCGATCCACCTGGACATCGTCATCCATAAACGCCAGGATGTCCCCGTTTGCGTTTGGAATCGCCGAATTCAGTGCGTACGACTTGCCTTGGCGTGGTTCGAAGATGTAATGAAAGCGGTTTGGATACCTTTCGCAATAATCGCGAACCACCGATCGAGTCTGATCTTTAGAATTATTGTCCACCACCAGGACATCCCACTCAACGGACTCCGGGAGCACAGACAAAGCAACACTCTCAAGAGCCTTCCCCAAGCTCTGGCAACGATTGTATGTGCACAGAATGACTGTGACCTTCATAGGATTCAAATTAAGTCGAATTAATTCGACCGCTTACGCTCGGAGGCTATTCCAATTCTCGGGGTCCATGGTGGGAAGGAGGTACCGTAGATGCTTTACCTGAGCTACTCTTCCTTTGTCTTTTTCCGTCGAACCATAGTTTTGGAATTTCCACTAGCTGCCCAAATGTCATCCAGACCAAACCCTTGTTGTAGAATCTTTCCTTTGGATCCGACTCCCACAACCAGCAAAACACTCTAATCGGTAGCGGGCGCAGCAGGATTGTCGGGATACTAAAGAACCATCTCGGAATTCCCCATACGTCAGGTCGTCTGCCGCGCTCCCGAATTCCGGCTCGTCCGTGGTCAAACCAAAACCGCAAAAAGTATTTCTGTTTGAGACGATTTTCCGGAACAGCGTGGTAGACAACTGCCGACGGTTCATACCACAGGCGCTCTCCGGCAGACAGCAGTCGGCGGCCAAACTCCGTGTCCTCATTTCTGATCTCGCTCCCGGGACAAGGACCCATATCGGTCCGAAAGCCACCGTACTTTTCAAAGATCACCTTGTGATAGGCCATGTTGGTGCCGAAAGGTGGAATAGTGAGCTCTCGCGCATCGTCTCCCAAATCAAACAGAGCAAGCATTCCACTCAGTGAGTGCTCACCCTCCAAGGACAGCCAGTCGGACACAGCAAACTCTTTTTGAGAAAGGATGCGGCCTCCCGCGCCGGCCCATTCGCCCTGGTGCAACGGTGCCGTAAGGTTTTGCAACCATTTCGGCTCCACAATTACATCGTCATCCATGAAAGCCAATATGTTCCCGCGGGCTTCCTGAATGCCGGTGTTGAGGGCATGGGACTTTCCCTGGCGCGCTTCAAACACATAGCGAATGCGCTGCGGAAAACGGCTGCAGTATCCTTCGATGACATCGCGCGTTTGATCTTTCGAGTTATTGTCAACGACCAGAACTTCCCATTGAATTGATTCTGGAACTTCAGACGCCAAGACGCTTTCCAGCGCCTTCGCAAGGCTGAGGCAGCGGTTATAGGTGCACAGAATCACCGATATCTTCATAAATTCCGCCTACGGAGTATCAACGCATGGCCGTCCATTGTCTGTCTGGAATTGGCCTTAGTCTGAGCCTCTACGGCCGCAAAATGGATGTACATACCGCGCTGTAAAAGAACCGATTGGCTACTGAACTACACGAATGGAGCCAGAACACTCCAACTTGCAGAATGAAAAGTTGGCATACGAGACTGGCAACGCCTCTCATCTATCACAAACATGCGGTTTCGCAGCGATCATGTAAAGCGATCCGATTCTTCGGTCTTCGGTATCAATCAAGGGGTTGAATGCGCGCTCATTAATATCTACAAAGCCCGCATTCTTCAAGGGGATTCGCAGCGTTTCTGCGTCCCAGGCATATTTATGCTCGCCGTCCTGTCGGAAGTGGTAGTTAATGTGGTCAAGTTTAGTCTGACACCACTCCGGATGCCAACGCTTCGCCTCGCATGACCAATAGCTTGCGCCCTCATCGCCATACGCCTTCAGTGGAGCTCCGGTTTCTGGAACGACAACATCAAATAAGCCGCCCGAGTTGAGCACGCGAAATGCCTCTCTCAAGAAATGCGGAACCTCTACGTGAAACTCGAAATGTTCGAATACATGCTCGCTATAAATGTAAGAGACGGAATTATCTGGAAATGGCCACGGCTCGCGTAGATCCAGTTGAAGATCAGCTCCAGAGTTAAACAGGTCGATGTTTACCCAGCCGTCTTTCCTGTTAGGACCACATCCCAGGTTCAGTTTGACGGGCGCCCCCCCTAAGAACCGTTGCGCCTTTTTGGCTTCTCGACGATGCCTGCAAAACAATCTCCATTCAAGGCGCAACTGGGCGTATGCCTCTCCTAAGCCATACGACAGTCGACTCTTCACGTAGCTCTTGAGTCCAGTTCTCATGCTTTCCTACCCCTTAGGGACACCCCACTCGGGACGAGGTCTGCCTGCTGCGTTATTTGGCGATACTGACACCAAAGTGGATGGACCGAGCACGGACCGCTCTCTCTGTTGCTCTGGGTCGCGACACGAACCCCCTGAGATGCGACGCGTGAGCCCCAGCAGGCTGCGGAAAGAGTCAAAACTACACCGTGAAGAATTCGCAGGAGTTTAAAGCCCGACGCTGTATTTGCGGCATTTGCGGCACGACCGAAGTCGTACCCTGTTGCAAAACGCCGGCCAACATGAGTTTTTCTTCACTCTGCTGGTTTCCGACAGTCTGCCGGCAACCCAGCCGCACCGACAGTGGCTGCCTTTCCCTTTTTCAGGCCAGGTAGCCCCTGTAGTACACGGACAGGTATTTCCTCAGCGCAACTCGCCAGTCGCCCATAATGTTCAAGCCGCGAAGATTGAGTTTGCGATTGACCAGTCGTTCACAATCGGGCCGGGGCGCGAAATACTCCTTGTCGAAAAAGGAACTATCGACGGCCTCTAATCGGACAGAATTGGTCAGATTCAAGATGGACAGGAGTTCCTTTGCGACCTCGAAACGACTGGTCTTTCCTCCGCAGACCATGTTGTAGAGGCCCCACAACTCATGATCAAGGAGAAGTCTCACGTTTTTGGCGAAGTCGTGAGTATACGTTGGAGTACCGCTCTTGTCGTTGACGACTTGTAGTTCTTTACGGCCGTCTTTCAATTGTTTCATGAGTTTTTGAATAAACTTTTTGTCTTTGGACGGCCCAGCACCCATCATCCACCCAGCTCGACATATCAGGTACCGCTTCGCATTTTCAGCCACATATCTTTCACCCATATATTTGGACCGCGCGTAGACGCCCAGCGGGTTCGGCAAGTCCCAGTCGTCGTATTGCTCCTTGAGGCCATCAAATATCCCAGCGGTACTTACATAAAGCAGCGGGATGTCAAGCTTGTTGGCGATTAGCACTGCACTCTCGACTGCGAGAGTGTTAGTGATATAAGTCTCGTCGGGATTGCGCTCGCAAAACTCAAGATCGGTATATGCCCCTAGATGGAATAGGCAGTCTGACCTGAAGTCTGCTACATCCGCGAGATATGCGTCGTAATCGCGAAAATCCAAAAACGAGAGCCATGGTTCGTTCACATCTTTGTCAGTACACTTCAGTTCGTAACCGTCTTTAAACTGCTTATGGAAAGCCTCACCGAGCATCCCGCCGCAACCCGCAATATAAATCTTCTTCATCCACGGTCCCCAACGAACAAACAGGCAAAAGGTATGTTTTTCAACGAACCTCGAAGCAGAGACTTGGTATTAACTCGGGCGACATGCTTGCATGTCCCGACAGTAAACTCGCACAGCAGGTCAACTCTTCTCCGAAGTCTCTGCAACGCAAGCTTTCAGTCGTTGACAAAACATAGAAATGGGGTCTGTCGGTATTAGGTCTTCAGCCCTTGTTCGCGCTGCAAGACCGATCTGCTGCCATTCACTGCGCCGCTCCCAGGCCCTCTCTAAGGCATGAGAGAAAGACGCAAGGGTAGGTGACGACGCAACAAATCCCGTCTTGCCATCGACGCACATTTCCGCATTGTCTCCAACATCCGTAACAACGGCAGGTCGTGCGCACCACATTGCATCCACCAAACCGATAGGCACGCCTTCGTAACGCGAGGGAAGCACCAGCAAATGGTTCTGCTTCCAGATGTCTCGTATATCGGAAACGAAACCGCAGAACCGCACGTTCTTCAATTGCAGCATTGTTACTATCCGTCGCAGCGCCAACTCGTCTGGGCCGGTTCCGAAAAGATTCAATTCAACTGGGCGGCCCCGCCATTCCGGCATTGCCAGAGTCTGGAGCAGTAAATCCTGTCCTTTTGCCGGCGAAAAGAGACGGGCGGGACAGGCCATCCGCCGCACTCCAGATTCGTTCGGCCATGCAGGAACAGGCCCTGGCGGAATGCTGGATGGATTCCAAATCACTTCTGCATTCGACAGGGATTCTCCCAACTGCAGACGCAGCAGGTCGAGGTTGCGATGCGAGACGCAAAAAACCCTTCGAGCGGCCGTATAGCTATCAATGGCATCACTCAACTGTTCTCCAAACCACCATTGATCGCCGTTGCATTGCACGATAAGCGCGTACGGCTTCGATGCTTCCCTTGCCACCTTCGCCCAATCAAATCCACCGGAATTGTGTCCTTGAGAAATGATGATCAGATCGGGATCGAATTGCCTCAGCCGATGGTAATATTTGGGACCGCCGTACTTAAACTTCTGCCACATGCTGCGGGCGAGCCCGCCAGGGTTTGGATTGTGCGTTTCTACCTGGATTCCATGCTTTGCAAGCTCGATAACCCGGTCGGAATCTCGTATCCAGGATAGGAGCGATGCAAATACCTCGTGCCCATCCCTCTTCAACCTAAGTGCGGCTTGACTCCACAGCTCTTCGCTTCCGCCCCACGAACCTGAATGCATCGTACTGACGAAGGCAACCCTCATCTCACTTCCTCCGGCCGCTTGCTGCTCGGTGGGTTGCCTAGAAGATGGCGCTCGAAAAATGCCGCGTCGAGATTTAGATTCGCGCCTTTGGTGTAGTATTCTCTCGCATTCCGTAAGGCCAGCGCTCGTGCTGCGGCATATGCCTTCCGATCACTGAGAATTCTGGCGATCTCGCTAAATGTCGCGTCCGAAAGCAACGTTTGTCCGGGAGAAAAGCACTCAAGATCTCCTGAAGAAAAGCCTTGCTCGGTCTGAAGAAAGTAAGTTGGCAGACCGCAAGCAGAAGCGACAGTGAGCACACCGCTGAAGATCCCTATCGCGATGGATGACCGGCGCAGATCGTCTTCGAGTGACCAGGCGGGATGAGACAGTTCGCAACGCATCGGATGTTCCCGAATGAGGCGCCGACAGGCCTCGAAGTCCAAATCGCTCCAAAACGGGTGGGGACGAATCACGATGCGGCGCAGGGGCAAATCCGCAGCCAATAATCGCTCGGCAAGCTCCAACAGAGCCGAACTCTGGCATTCAACCCCATAGAAGTCGCGTTGGGGTGTGGGCACATCAACCATCAACAGAGATTGGCGGTCAAATTGGTCAGGCAAATCTATGATTGTATCGATAAGACACCCACCATTCACGTATTCGACGGGCAACTCCGGCTTTCTGGCAGCGTCAAAAAATGCACGGTTTGCTCGGGCCATAAACCTCGCCGAAGGTTGTCCGAAGGTGACATACTTCGCTGCCGTAATCGGAACATCTAATGTATCGCAGATCACTCCCTGCTGAAATGTCATGACCGGCTTCGCTCGTTTCATTGCGGTCCGACAGATGGAACTGCTAACAGCGAACCAATGACAGCGAACAATGGCAGCGTCAAAATCGATCCAAGTTGCAAGGCGTTCCCACGCGTCGATTGCGTATGCACGTCGCTCGAAATTGAAGATGACGTCGCGTCGAGGGCTTAGCCCAAAGGGCTCGAGAATCCGGACCGTCTCTGCAAACGCCTCTCGCCCGCGCGCCCGGGCAACTCTTTTTCGCAAGCGAGCTTCAATCTGATTCGAAGAATTGGCCGGATCTAGGAATTCGACTTGGCCAGCGCGTCCATCGGCTTCCAACCGATCGTACAACTCCTTCCGGCAAGGGGCGTCATTTGGAAGTAAGCAAAGGATCTTGGCGCCGGTTTGAGCAACACCAAGAACAGTTCTAATAAAGAACCGTGTCTCGGTCTGGCGGCCAAAATGCTGATTCGGACAGATGATAACATCACATTTAAGCACTTCTCGCGAACGGAACCGGCTAACCTTGTCGGCGCCGCGAATTGCGGAAGCAAACAGCCGTCTTGGGGGTGGCAGTTCGTGAGAGCAAACTGGCGTTCCCGTGAACTTGGCTAATTGAAGCTCCATGAAATAATCTTGCAGACTCGGGTCATGTCGGTACAGAAGAGTCTGAGCTTTGAAGAAGTCCGCAATTTGCCTTCCCGGGGATTGAAAGAGATCTTCGATATTCATGCTGATCAAAATGTCGCCGGCACTTACCGCTCTCACACGATTGTCTTTATAGCTTCGATCACCCGATCCTGTTCGGAGCGTGCTAAACCAACCGAGCAGGGCAGGCTGAGTGCTTCTGCATAAAGAGAATCAGCTATGGGACACGAGGCGCTTCCTGCTTCCTGATGCGCTGGTGTCGAAACGAGCACCTCGTCCTCAGCTTCGACCCCTGCCAGCATGAGGGAGATGTGCAAGGCTGCCGTGCCCCCGACGGTGGCCACCGCATACTTCGTGCCAACATACTCGGCCGTCATTCTTTCGAACCGGTCAACATAACCGCCGACCGACGACACCCAACCGGTATCCAGAAACTCCTCGACATACTCCCACTCCCCGGATTTCAGGTACGCTCAATGGGATAAATCCCTCGGCCGGAGGTGCGCCCGGAGCTAACTGTTCAGTCTTGTTCAATTGCGGTATCTTCCGTCAGCGAAGTCGTTGATGACATGATCACTCACAAGATGCGCCACTTCCTGAATGCCTTCCGCAACTGTGCGTGTAATCTTGTAACCTAGTTGGCTCGCGATCCGAGAAAATGAGACACGGTAGTCTCGTGGATCTTCTGTTTTGTGCACAAACTCGATCAGAGCATCCGGTGCGTAGGGGCGGATCATTTCAACCAGTTGCTGTTTCTGGAAATTCTGCGTTGTGTCTCCTACATTGAATACGTTGCCAGCCACCTTTTCAGCAGGCGAATTAAGGACAAGGAGTATAGCGAGCGCGGCATCTCTCACATGCACGTAAGGTCGCCAGAATTGTTCACCATATATCTTCAGATGCTTTTTAGTCAGCATTTCCATTGTGAACTCATTCACGGTCAGATCGAATCGCATCCGAGGAGAGACCCCGAAGATGGTGGCCAGCCGCAAAGGTGTTGGGCACCAGCCCCCATCTCGACCACTTTCCAGAAGTCTTTTCTCCACCGCAACTTTGGTCTCAGCATAGAGCGACACTGGCCGCAATTCCGAGTCCTCATCGACGTATTGGTTCGCGTCAATCGTTTTTCCGTAGTTACTGCACGTTGAAGCGAACACGAAACGGCGTACTCCTGAACTCCGGCTTTCAGCAATGACTGAGAGCGAACTGTCGAAGTTTACTCGTTGCGCCAGTTCGGGTTCGCGAGCACATGCGGGGTCACCAACGATGGCTGCGAGGTGAACCACTGCCTCCATCCCCTGTAGAGCCGCGCGCACTGATTCCCGGTCGCATATGTCACCGCGGACGAACTCGAACTGCGGGTGCGACCAACCACCCAATAGCGCAGCTCCACCGTGGAGGAGGGAGTCCAGGACACGGACTCGATGGCCGTTGGCCAATAACATTGGCACAAGCATCGAACCAATATAGCCCGCACCGCCGGTGACTAAAATGTTCATGACTCTTCCTTTCTTCTTAATCTATTACTGAACAATTGGATTCCGTATGCGACAAAAGAGGGATAGCCGCTAACCCATACCGATATTTACAGTAGATCGATCAAGCCCTTTGCTGCCCATCGCTTGAGGTATTCAAGCGCGCCTCCTTCAGGTAAACCGACGTAATCCGCAGCCACCTTCACACTGACAGGACGATCCAACCCAGGCACGAGATCCATTAAGCTGCGTAACCTACGGTTCTCGTCAGTGAGCGTGTCTCCCAGCGCAACTTGCCCGTAGTCGACGTACAAATCGTACTCAGGATTGGAGAGACAAACATTGCCTTTGAATCTCTTTACGATCATTGGCGACGCCTCAAGGCGATCGATCATACCAAGTAATGCTTCCACAGATTCGTTCAGCGATTCTTCCCGTATAATGTCCACGCTGTCCAAACTGGAATGATACTGCGGGTAAGGAAACCGCGACAACGAGAGCATCGGAATGCCGTAATTCTCCCAAACATATTCGTCATTAACAATGATTGTTTCGAAAGCGCCTGTTCGGTAAGACAAACCCAAATCATCGAGGCTTGCCTTGAGATGATGAAGGGAATTGCTCATCGGATGCCTCGATTCCTGAACCGCCAGTGGGGTCGCGGATCCGAGCATTTCCAGGAAAACTCCTTCGAGAATGCGGCGTCGTCCAACTTCACTCATTCCCGCAAGATAGATTTCCGATCCAACAATCCCCGGTGAAAGGACGAGCGAATACGTGAACTTAGTCTTTCGTCCGGTCAGCCGGCGCATGACCTCCAAGCCAACGACGCAGCCAGACAACCCGTCATTGGCCACCCCAGCATGGTCAAGGTTGGCCGCCAGCACGATGGTGGGTTCGTGCGTCCCCGAGTGCGTGTATTCCAATATCTTCAATACGCCCGGACTCTCAATGGTGCGAATGACAACATCATAATTACCTGGGGTCAGCTGATCGTAGAGCCTCTTCGGTACGCAAAAGCCCCAGTCTCGTAACCAACTCCGGAATTGTTGCCGATAGTGAAATGGGATGGAGTCTTCGTCGCGGTGATCGTAGTACAGGTGACGCTTCAGTTCCTCCAAGTCGACCGTCCCACTGACGCTCGAAGATAGCCCTATCACACTAAGGGGATGATCCGTTCCGTCGTAGATCATCCGGCCGTCCTTCCAGATTTTCGCTTCGTCGATATCCCAGCTCGGCGGAATGACCCATCCGTTGTGCCGAAAGGAACTGGGAACTGCGATCACACGAAACGGGACGACTTCACATAGATACTCTGCCGCTCGATCGTAGCCGAGCGAACACACCGCACGATTCAGCGGCGTCAGATCCCGAAGGATCTGCATCATACCAGCCTTTTGGATGGGATTAGCTAGGGAGGTCATTCGTATCGATACGTGGTAATGCCAAATAGTTGTCTATGTCCAGGTTTGCCGCTCGAGCATCTACGCCAAAACCGAGTCGACAGTTGCGTTCCGCAACAACACGAAGGATTGAATCATCAAATCCTCCGTAGGGGTAGCACATGGTCCAGTCCCTTATGCCAACACCGATTTGCTGCAGAAAGTCGAGTGATCTGTCCACTTCATCTGATTGGGTCTCCGGAGAAACGTGATCGAGCCAAAGATGCGAGAATCCGTGGCTACCAATGTGCATTCCATGGCGATCCAGACATGCGAGCTGATCGATAGACATGTATAACTCGCATGCGAAAGATGCTTCATCGGAGGTCACATATTCAGCAAAGAGTCTCCGAACAATCTCTGTCCGAACAGGTTCTGGCAGCTCTCGTTGAAGGAGCCGCTTCAGGAGAATGATTTCGCGCGGGTCATATCGATGCACTTCGACTTCGGTTGATAGATACTCTTCCTCTGTCTTCAGCTCATACTGTGATCGGAAGTCGTTCAAGGTAGCGAGTACCCGATCCAGCAAGCGCTTCACATCGTGAGCCGCTGCCAGAACAAACTGGATCTTGTTGACATCCAGAACCTTGTTTTCCAGGAGAGCGCGAGCTGACGGGAAAAAGCAACCTCGCATGCCGCGCGCATCCAGCATCGGAAACACGTTGAGAAAGTGGTCGAGGTATCCATCATCAAATGTTAAAAGAATGGAATTCGCTGGCAACTCGGATTTTGGATCGGCTAATGCCTCGATCACCTCTTGCACACCGATAGGGGTGAAACTGGCCTGAATATGGTCAAGTTGACGCTGAAAGCGATCCAGCGAAAGACCCTTGATCGCGGGAAACCGTGAGCGCTCCAAATCGCGCACATAATGATACATCACGATCGTGACAGTTCGATTCATATTTGAAGAGTTAGTTTATCCGATAGATCTTGAGCGCGCCGGTGTTCTGCTGCTCGGTCAACCACGACGGCAGAGGCTTACGGACAGAGATGTCCGTACCGGGACGAGCAACCAACCAATGCACTTGATACGTCTCAGCAATGCTGTGCACTGTCGCCGGATCGCTTGCGCTGAACATCATGTCATTGTCGCGCAGCATCGACTCGAACCACGGCAGCGCAGAGATTCCGCGGTCCAGATATCCTTCCAATAGCACCGGCCTCTCGGATAACGCGCCGTACCCATACGACCGCTCACGGCGAGTCGCAAGACTCTCAACATCGTGCTTGTTCGTAGCAAACCTATCCCCGCGCGGGGCGATTTCGTGAAGTCGGCGCAGACCTTGAACTTCCCCCGGCGTCAGGGTTACGTCCATTCTCATTCTTCCCATACCACAATTGAGCCAAGGTGCGATCCACCCCACAAAGCCGAAGGCCAGTACGCAGAGGAGTACTGCAGAGCATGCGACGGCAAAAGATCGATTGCGTTTCGCCATGGCTGACATACCGGCCAGAACAAACGACATTACAAATGCAACCAGCACCATCTTGCTGTAAGAAGGTACCTCAGTGCGCCGGTCAGTGACATAGAACCACATTTTGGCCAGCGCTCCTGCAGAAGCTAGAGCCAACATCCCATAGCTCGCCAGCCGGAACCACTCCACGGCCCATCGAGATCGCTCCTCCCTTCGCCAACAGGTAGACGTTAGCCGCGAGAAGGCGAATATGCTGAACATCGCCTGCAGGTAGTAAATGCCGTAGCGCTCGTTGTCATCTCTCAGATGGAGCACCAGGGAGAACGACAGCAAGCCGAGAATGCTGGCGAGGATGAGAACTGAAATCGGATCTCGGTAAGACCTTGAAATCCATTGCAGGGCGGCGATCCTGAACCCCAGGCCGACCAGGAACCAGATAACCAGGGGCCTCCATTGCCATAGCATGTGCGGTTTGAACGAAGCTCCAGCTGCATCCGATGCGTGAGTAAAGCCCATTATCCGCCAACACGCCAGAAAAAGGCATAGCATGACTGCGATCGACATCCAGGTCGATAACGAGCCTAATTTGTCCCAGAACAGGAGGATTCCTACCGTGCCAAGAATATACAAAGCTGCAACCGAATTAGTAGGCACCGTGAGAGCAGGTAGCATCACAAAGCCAACGGCACGCCAAGTACTGGGTCCAGCCTTTAGCGTCTGGATCAGACAAAGACCCAGAACTGAAGTAATCGCCACAAGACCGTGAAGCTCCGAGTGACCAAAAATAAAATGGCTAAATGGCCCGCCATCTTGAATCACTTCAATCCCCGGAATGCTGTACAAGATGGCTCCGGCTACATGACTGGAGCTATTCACGTCATACGAAAAGAGCGACATCAGGGACCCATAAAAGAAGAGCCCCGCCACCGACATGATCCCGCCGAATTGTTTCCCCGTGGCTTTCAGCGACAGCAGTGTTCCCATCCCAAAACTCGAAAGTACAAGTGCCCAAAGAGAAGCGCCACGGGAAACGCGTGCTAGCGCATCGCCTAAATCAAGTCCGGTCAGTTGGGAAATAGCCGCAGCAGGCACATACGGGCCGAAATGATAGAGCAACTGTGCAGTTGCCGATCCTGGGGATAACGGCGGACTCTGGCCGCTTTTAATCGCCGCAGCGATCGCATAAAAATGCTGGGTATCTACGTAAATCCAGTTAAAGCTGCCATCGGGCCGCAGCACAGCATCATTTCTCGCGGATGGGAGAAAGTAGACGAGGCAAATAAGGACAGACAGCGCGGCAAGACTTACGCCATGACTGACAGTCTCTTTCGTCCAAAGGAATCGATCCGCCCAAAGAGCGATCGCTCCCGGCATCGCTAACGCCAACCACAGAACCGGAATCCAACTAACAGAGAATCCGAGCCGGAGCCAAAGCGCCCCTACTGCGGAAAAGGCTACGATTCCGAGCCCGGGAGCGAGAAAGATGGCTCGGGTTCGTGAGGGCACAGGCAGCGCCAAGTAGACGATGCTGTAACCAGAAGCCGATATTACAATTGCGTAGCCGACGAAATTGAGGACAGGTGGGACCCCAGCAGTAAGGAATACCGTCGCCACCAACGGCAGCAACACCAGCGCCATAACGACAGGCACCCGGCCCCACGAAGACAAACGCTCATTCAAGCTAACTTTAGTTGCTAGAACATTGCTCATTTGCACCCTTGCAAGTCGCACCTTACAGAAGCCCTATGAATAGGCATTTGCTTGTCGCGCGCATTCATACGCACAGTCACTATGAAGCCACGCGTAGAGGGGATTCCAGTAGCCATTGATGGCGGTATGCCAATCGCCTCTCAGATAGGCATCCCCCATGTCCAAGTAGGAGATGCCGTCAAACGTCATAAAGAAGCGGTTCCTCCAAGCCTGCGCCATGCCCAGAGCAAAAGAGACGGCCATCCATGGGTTGATTCCTAGGTTTTTGAATCTGCTCTGCACGCGGGGAAGATTCTCCTTACTGTAAGTGACCTGCATTGAGCCGCACATTCTCGCGGATCTACCTTGGACTAACGTGTGCCAAGGCGTCGCCCTGCTTTATATTAAACCAGTCAGAAACCTCTTATTGAGCTGCTTTGTGTGGACTGAGAAGCGTTTGTTCGAGCAAATGTAAGCCGACTTTCATATAATTAGTTACCACGCACTGAGCCCGCCATCGACGACCAGGCAATGGCCGGTAACATAACTTGAGGCGTCGGAAGCGAGATAAACCAGGGCGCCCACCATCTCATCGGCCTGTGCCATGCGAGCGAGCGGGACGCGGGCGGAATAACGCGCCTTAAAGGTGTCGTTTTGCCCGCTTTCCACTCCGGCCGGAACAAGGGCGTTGACACGGATTCCCGCATCGCCCCAATTAGCGGCAAGATACCGCGTCAACCCGACAACTGCGGCCTTGGAGGTTGAATATACAGCCGGATTGCTTATTTGGCGGCCAAGGTAAAACGAGCCCTGGTAAATTCTCTTGTCCGACGACACCATGCCGTAGATAGAAGCTGTCTGAATGATGCTTCCGCCAGTCCCCTGCTTCTGCATCTGACCGCCGATGGCCTGAGCGACCAGAAACATGCCGTCAACGTTTACGGACATGATCTTACGCCACTCGGATAGTGAGTACTTTTCAGTGCTGGCAAAGAATGCGTCGAGGTCAGCCGATTTGGAAGCTGCATTGTTGTGCAGGATCTGGATGGCGCCAAATCGTCCAACGACCAGCCCGACCATGTTTGCCACAGAAGTTGGATCGGACACATCGCAGGCAACCCCGAGCGCCGGGGTGCCGTAGTCGCGCTCCAACTCTTCGGCGAACACAGTGCAACGCTGCTGGTCCAGATCGACCACGGCCACCTGCGCACCGAATTCAGCCAGGCCCCTGCAAAATCCCTGGCCGAGAATGCCTAGCGCGCCTGTGACAACAGCAGTCTTACCAGTCAGTTCAAAAAGACTCTTAAAGTGGGATCTCATGTAGATGCACTTCCCTGTTTTCCTTGCGGGCCAATCGACCAGCGATCAGGACGCGCATGATTTCAAGTGTTCTGTCAGGCGGGATGGCCGGTCGGCCAGAGCGAATTGAACCGACAAACTCCCATAGCATCCGACGAAACATCGAGAAATTGTCGTTGATGTCGAATGCTCCTGTGCGTTGCGTGCCAAAGATTTCAACATGAAATGTCCGTGCACAATCACCCAGTGCGTCGATCTGAATCAGCACCCCGTCATCGAGCCGCACAACTGCAGAAGCGTGGTCAGCTTCTGCCATCCACACTGAAACAGGATGCGCCGGTGTAATTGCTAATGCTGCCTCTAGCATGTGCACACCATATTTCTCCCACGACAAGACAATCGCACACCTGATTAACCTCAACCGGCCATAGGCGGCGAGATTCGCACGAGGCTCATCCAATTCACGCGCGTAGCGCATTCCTGAACACGACATCAACTGGCCCTTTGCCAGGTATGGCTCGAGGGAGCGTAATTCCGAGATTTCAACGCTGAGCGGCTTGTCAATGAAAACGGGCAGCCCAGCTTCGAGAAAGGGCTTGGCCATTTCAAAGTGGGTTTCGTAGTCGTCGCGCGCGATAATTACAGCGTCTACCTTACCCCGGAATTCCCAAGGGTCGCTTACGCCATTTGGGATGCGGCAAGCGGCACATAGCTTCCTTGTGGATTCAGGATCCTGAGTCCACGCATGTGTTATCTTCCATCCCTCGAGTCCGAATTCCGACGCATGGCGACGCCGTACATATTCATAGATCCCTGGCCATCCCGAGTCTGCCAACCCTTCAGGGGAGAACCCATTGATGATTGACCCATATGAAAACGGATGACCATTTCCCTCGCTCAATCCTATGATCCCGATGGACTTTACCATATCGCCCAGCCGCCATCGACGCAGAGATTTTGTCCGGTGATATAACTTCCCGCGTCGGAGCAGAGCAGCGCAACGGCACCTTTGAGTTCATCTGGCTGGCCGATGCGGTTCATCGGATTCTTGGAGCCTAGTTTTTCCATGAAGCCTGTATGCTTCTGGGTTGGCGGGTGCGGAAAGGCGCCCGGACTGAGAGCATTTACACGAATTCCATAGGGAGAGAGAAAGCTGGCCAAGTATTTGGTAAACTGAATGATCCCAGCTTTGGCCGCGCCATAACTCGGCGGATTTGCAAACTCCTTGCCATCGTAGATCCGATAGTCAGGCCCTATGTGGCCATACATCGAGGCAATGTTGAGTATTACACCCCGGCTGGCCTTCAGATCAGGAAAAGCAGCTTTGGTCATTCGGAAGACCGAGTTCAGGCTCATGTTGATGTCGTAATCCCAATCCTCATCCGAAATCGACTCCCATGAATTCTTGTTGCCGGACCATGCATTGTTCACGAGGATGTCAATGGATTCGAAATGATCGTGCACTTTCGCAATGAACTCCAAAGCGGAACCCTTCTTTAAGACGTCAAGTTCCAAACCAACTGCCCTAACAGCACCGTCAGTCAAATGAACAATCTCTTCGCATTTCCTCTCGCATTTTGCTTGATCCCGGCTTGCGAGCACCAAGTTGGCGCCCAATTCGGCCAGCGTTTCGCTGATTGCGGTGCCCAGATAACCAGCGCCACCAGTAACGATCGCTGTTTTCCCTTTCAATGAAAGCAATGCTTGCAGTGACTTGCTCATGCGGTTGAGTCCTTCAAAAATGCTTCAACAATTGTGAAGTCGACCTTATCATCGATATCCTGGGATCGTTCGCGGGGCATAAGCACCGCACCAAGCTTTCCGACTAAGAGAGACTTGGCTTCGTGTGCAAGAAGGCTTGCACGGAATACATAAACTGCGCCATTCAATTGGTAAGCCTTCGGCAACTTCTGTCGTGGAAGCCACGGAATGGCGCCAGGAATAAACACCTCGGGAACACCGTCATTTAGTCGCCAGGCTCTATGCGGATTCAATTCCGCCTCCTTGAAGGTAGCGACCGAGTCGTAGCAACCTTTGGCAACAAGCTCGAGGCAAGCTTGCACATCGCCCACCGCGCGCAGAGGACATGTCGGTTCGAGCAGTACCACCCACTCGATCGCCTCGCCTTCCGATTGAAGTGTATGGAGCAGATCTTTGAGGGCGTCGATTACGAGGGCCTCGTCGGTCGCAAGCTCCGGCGGCCGCGCGTACACCTCGGCACCATGCGCCCGGGCGACCGTGGCGATTCTTGGGTCGTCGGTCGAAACTATGATGCGATCGATCTCACACACTGCTTGAGCGACGGCAATCGACCATGCGAGCAGCGGTTTTCCTTGCAAGGGCTGGATGTTTTTCCCCGGAACCGACTTGCTTCCTCCCCGGGCGGGGATAACCGCGACGACCCGTTGTCCGTTCAGCATAAGAATTCCAATGCAAAATTCATCCTTCAGAACTTGATCGCGTGCCAAGTCGGCCGAGACTATCAATCGCCTTGCGATATTCGGCCCATTCCCCAGTGTCGATCCATGCGTTTTCGCCAATTGGAAAGACTCCGATGCGCCCACCAGCTTGCTGGATTCTCTCAATGAAATCAGTCATGTCACACCGTGCTTCCTCTGGGATCAAGTCAAGTCGATTGCGGCGCACGACGTACATGCCGGTGTTCACCAGAAAGCTGTATTGCGGCTTCTCCTTAATTCGGGCGAGACTGCCCCCCCTTTCCAGTTCGCACACGCCATACGGGATGCTGTAGTCCTTCAAGGAAGCGACCAGGGTGAGGTCGTAATTGTTGGCGGCATGAAATGAAACCAATTCGCCGAGATCCGCCTGGATCACAATGTCGCAATTCGTCACGATCAGGTTTTCCTGGGTCGGAGCATAGAGGGCACGGAGGGCGCCTGCGGTGCCACGCGGCTCCTTCTCTTCCAGAAAAGCCACAGAGTAAGTTGGAGACAGTTCTTCAAAGAAAGATTTGAGGATCTTGGACTTATAATTTACCGAAAGGTGGAACCTATCGAGTCCATATGGCAGGAATTGGTCGATGATGATTTCGATAACCGTGCGATCACCCATCGGGATGAGTGGTTTTGGGAGAACATTCGTAAAGGGCGCGAGGCGCGTCCCTCTTCCACCTGCCATGATGACGACCGGCAAATCGAGGCGGGGCCTTGGTTTTGTTTCTACCTCGCTTTGAAACAGCTCCGTCCAGAACACCAGGTGAACAATTTCTCGAGCTGGATTGACTACGGGGACACAGCCTAGATTTCCATTGAGCATTTCGGCGCGGAGAAGCTCAACGTCAAACCCCTCCTCTGCTACACGGGGACTGCAATTGCAGACCCGAATCACCTCCGCTTTCAGGTCACCATCGGACAAGATCCAGCGCCGGATGTCGCCGTCCGTCAGTGAGCCAATCAGGCGCAACTCGGCATCTACGACAAAGACTATCTTCTCTTCCGTCTTCTCCAACTGCTCCATCGCCTGCCGGATAGTATGCGATTGGGGCACGAGGAACGGCCTTACGTTCTCATTCATCTGGATTGTCTCGGAGAACAAGTGAGATCATAGAAGCGTTTCTTAAGAAATTCGTCAGAGATTATCGTATTCTTCAGCACATTCTTGATTCGCTCACTGGTCCGCCCGTCATGATAGCGGTCATAGGGATTGCGCATGCCGCGCATGGAATTTCTAAAGCGTGAAGAGATCCCTCGCTTGATTCCTTGCGCGATCTCGGTCTCGTCGCATCGCACATTAATGACATTTGCCGCCATGACCCTGCCCCGCTGTCGATCACCGATATTCACCACCGGCATCCGAAAGGAAGGGGCTTCGGTCAATCCGCTCGAGGAGTTCCCTACCATAATCGCAAAGTGTTTGAGACAACTCAGGTACCGTCGATGGCCCAGGTGTGAAATCCACTTGAATCGCTCGGGATTGCGTGTACATGCCGCCTGCAAACGGGAATTGATCTGGGCCCCCTGAGCGTCCGCGTTCGCCATCGTGAACACGGCCTTAAGACCGCTTGACTCAATCGCAGCAACGAGAGTTCGGACCTGGGTGCCGACGCTGCCTGCATCACGCGTCACGGGATGATACGTAACAAGTGCGACGGGATCTTTCAGGCTAATTCCAATCTCCTGTTCAAGCTGCGATTGAGTCAAGAGGGCCGAGCTGTAAAGCTTATCGAGACCAGGAGCCCCGAAGTTGAATACGCAACCGGGCGATTCTCCCATCTGGATAATTCGCCTGCGGTAAGTCTCAGTAGCGGCAAAGTGAAGCGAAGCCATCTTGGTGATTGAGTGACGCACCGAATCATCGATGGCGCCTTCACTTAGCTCTCCACCATGAATGTGGGCAATCGGGACCTGAAGCATCAGAGCTGAAACGGCGGGGGCGAGCAACTCGAACCGGTCACCGAGCAGAACCACAATCTCAGGCTTCAACTCCTCGAATGCCTTCGCGAAGCCGATCATTCCCCAGCTGATCGATTGCAGATTGTCAACGCTCGACTTCCCTGTCAGCCGGAGTCGAACCTTCCGGTCTATCTTGATTCCCTCAGCTTCAATGTCGCGCCAGGTCTGGCCGAAATCGGGAGACAGATGCATCCCAGAAGCAATCACCTGCAATGTTAGAGCGGAATCGGATTGAATCGCCTTTAACAGTCCGGACAGAAGACCGAAGTCAGCCCGGCTGGTCGTTACCACGCAGATCTTACGCCGTCTCACGCCAAGAGGTCCCAGTGAATGACTTCGTCCTTTTCTACTTCGACACGGAGAGTACGCCCGATCACAGCCGACAGGAGTTTCGGGGCGAGGCCATTGCCAGGGCGCTTTATGTCCAGATCACTAGCCGCCAGTCTGTGTCCCAGAGGGAGTGAGCGAGCGGCTACCACACTCTTGCGAGCCACCGAAATATTGGGTACCTCACACGGTGCCGGGGTCTTTATTCCATTTCCAAGCGCAGCCTCAACGTGCCGGATGGCCGTTACCATTTGTTGGAGTTCACCTGGCTCAAGAGAAGCAGCATGGTCCGGACCCGGAAGGGACCGATCCAGCGTGAAATGTTTTTCGATGACTTCGGCGCCCAACGCTACTGCCGCAATCGCAATGTCGATCCCCGGAGTGTGGTCGGAATAGCCGACAGGCAGACCAAAGGCCGACTTGAGTGTCAACATTGCGCGCAGATTCACCTCGGCATAAGGCGCAGGATACTCTGTCACGCAATGTAATAGGGTCAGTTGTGTTGCTCCCGCTCCCTGAAGGACATGGACTGCCTCTTCCACCTCGCCCAACGTTGACATGCCAGTCGAAAGAATAATTGGTCGGCCCTTGCGAGCGATGTGCTCAAGGAACGGCAGGTTGGTGATCTCACCTGAAGGCACCTTGTACAGTGGAACATTCATGGAGGCGAGCAAGTCCGCGCTTTGCATATCGAACGGACTGGAAAGGAACTCGATTCCGATCTTCCGGCAATGATCAATCAAACATTGGTGGCTTGCTGCGTCTAATTCAAGCCGCTGCAACATCTCGAATTGAGATTCCGAGGATGCGGTCGTACGCTCTTGATAGGCCGCCTTATGCGCAGAGCGAGTAGCGAGCAAGTCAGTTCTAAACGTCTGAAACTTGACTGCATCTGCTCCGCTGGTTTTGGCCGCGTCCACAAGTTGCAAGGCAAGATCAAGCGACCCGTTATGGTTTACTCCGGCTTCGGCAATTATGAAGGCGTGCGGCATAGACGTTCTACTTTATCCGGCGGGCCGGGCAGCCGACATAAATACCGGGCTCGGTTAGATCATTAACGACAGTCGCACCAGCACCGACAACGCATTCTGGCGCGATCTTTCTTCCCTCAATGATTGTCGCGCCGACACCAATCAACGAGAAGCGCCCAACTGTTACGCCGCCGGAAATCGTAGCTCCAGGAGCCACATGAACCCAGTCGGCCAATACGACATCATGTTCAACAGTGCTGTTCGTATTCACGATCCCGCCCCGGCCAATCTTCGTCCCAACGTTAATGACCGCCCCATCCATAACCACGACGCCCTCATCAGCCAATACATCCTCGTTGACGATTGAATTTGGCGAGACGATGAGAGGAAACGACAGGCCGAGCGGATGCAATCGCTTCCAGAGTTCATATCTCGCCTTTCCCACACTAACCTGCCCCAAAGCAAGTACGGCGTTCAGTTTTTTGTGATTGACCTCAAGAGCGGCGAGTTGACGGTCGTCTCCGAGATACGGAGTTTTCAGCAAGACGCCATTACTCTTTGGATCGGTATAACCAAGAATGCTAAAGTGCTTCAGTTTCTGAAGAATGCTGATTACGACCTTTGCGTGGCCGCCGCCACCAATCACAACAATCTCTTCCATGCTCTGTCCAGTCCGCAGAATAGCACCCAGTGATTCCGCTTTCCTAGCCATCCATGTGCCGCTTCAGAAAGTCAGGCAAGCTAGTTGCCTCATCACAGCGCATTTTCGCAATCTCTCGGATGCGAGCGCGCAAAGAATCGCCCTGTTCCAGGTAATTCCGCGCCAATGAGACAATCTCCTCTATTTCGGAATCTCCTGGGAAAGCATCAAATTCCTTATGCACGTCATATTTAAGCACTCGGGACAAGCTGCCCATTTTGTGAGCATGTGACGCAAGAAAAATACAAGGCGTACCGCCAAGTGAGGCAAAGATCGAGGGGTGATATCTCCCGGAAATGAACAGCCGGGCGTGGGCCAAAACGGAACCACAGAGGAGGATGGGCGCATTGGCTGGAATGATGCTCACGCCTTTCTCCCACGCGACCCGCTGCAGAAATGAATCCGGCCCATCGTTTTCTGTCAGACATACGCGATACCCAAGGTCCGAGATTGCATCAACGAGCCTTCCGTAGCATTGCACCGCCTTATCAGGCTGCCCCGCAGCCAGCGCACCTCCACCAATGCAAATGTAGGGTTGAGAAAAATCAAGTCTCCCCCAATATTCTGCAATTTCGGGATGAGGAAGCAGAAAGTCACCGTCGAATGGAGGATGGGAGTTGACGCTTGAATAGCGCGAAAACCAAGCAAAGAGCGAATCAGGAATGAGGCTGGATTTTGCCTCCGCCATTTCCCTTTGTGCGTATTCAAGAGACTCAGGATCGCGCAACACCACCGCTTTGCACTGCGCCAGTAATCGCCGTGCTGCCGCGAGTGTTGTTTCATTTCTTCCGGTGAGCGGACAATCGGAAATAATCGAATTCACCAGGAAGACCGGCTTATTCAAACGAATACCGAGCTCAATCATCGCAAGGAGGAATAGTGTTTGCCGGCGTGGAGGGGTTGAAAAAACGATGTCGCCGTCTCCATCGAGCACGATCAAATCAGCTTCAGCGGCTTGCGTGTAAATTCGTTCAAGTGCCGGATACCGATGCTTGTGAGCCAGCAAGTTGTCAATACTGACCCTAGGATCCTCGGCGATGAAATCGTGGGCGCCAAATAACCGCTCCAGTTTGAGATACCAGGCAATCTTCCGTCTCCAACTCTTGAGGAGCAGGTATCGAAAGAGCCAATAATGCTCTGGCGGTAAGATGGTTCCAACGTATCCGACCTCGGCAGTGGACAGGTTGAAGTAGTCCCCAGTGATGCTACCGGTTATTTCGAATGAGCTGGATAGTAACTGAGTCAGCGCAATGCTGGCGCCGCGACCCCAATTGACGCCGGTTCGGTTATCTCCAACGACAAATACCTTCATGAAGAGGGACTTGCAAATGCTGTTATCGCTTTGTCGCGCATTGCCGGAATCTAAACCAATCTCGAGATTGAAGTTAACAATTGGCGATAGCTCGCGGGCCAGCAACCTAAGAATTCGAGCCGATGGGGTCATTCCTTGAAGCTAAAGTCATGACTGTCGATTTGCAGAAATGCCGCGCGGTCTAATGCCACCGGAACAATCGTGCCATCAGGCAGTCGCCATTCATATGGAACAACTACCGAGGTTGAGTACGATGCGTACTTCTCATATTGCCCCCTATATCCATACTCGGCAAGGTCTCCAACAACGCTGAAACTGGCAACTTCCTGAAAGGGTATTATGAGATCACTGACGTTTGCCGCTCGGATCCCCAGAGTGATTGTATAGTTTTGCGGTAACAGGGGAATAGATCTGAAAGTGCAGGCTAATTGACCAGTGCCTTGCAGAGACTCGGGAATGTTTCCATCCAGCAACATATTGGAGGTGAAGCAGGACGACCCATGCAATCCCAACACTTTCAATGCAAAAATGGGCCCTTCGACTCGTTTTTGTGCATCGTACGATATCTCCACGACCAGATCTTCTCCTGGCACGAATTGCTCCCGTTTTTCTCCCCGAGCGTTTTTGAGTACGACCTTTTCAATGGTGAGTCCAAAGTCCGGATTTGCGCTCGAGACACTCAGTTTCTTCGTAATGCTGTCAGAATAGACCTCGAGAACATCATCTGCGGCCCCGTCTTGATGCAGTCGACCATCCTTTATCCAAAGCACCCTTTGGCACAGGTTTCGGATCGTGTCAGTATTATGGCTGACGAAAAGAACGGTTTTCCCACTCTGGGCGAAACTCCTTATCTTTGAAAGGCATTTCTTTTGGAATGCCAAGTCGCCGACCGAAAGAACTTCATCGCAGATCAGGATTTCAGGATCAAGGTGTGCGGCCACTGCAAAAGCCAGTCGAACATACATTCCGGAGGAGTAACGCTTGACTGGTGTATCAAGAAACTCTTCAATTTCTGAAAACTCCACGATCTCGTCAAACTTGCGCATGATTTCAGACCGGGTCATTCCCAGAATGGCGCCGTTGAGAAAGACGTTTTCCCGCCCGGTCAGTTCTGGATGGAACCCGGTACCGACCTCTAGTAGACTCGCGATGCGTCCATCGATACAGATCCTTCCCTCGGTGGGAATTGTAATTCGGCTCAGGATTTTCAACAGGGTACTCTTGCCCGCCCCGTTGCGCCCAATGATCCCCACTACTTCGCCGTGCTTGATTTGAGCGGACACACCCTTTAGTGCCCAGAAGTCCACCTGTTCAATCTTCCTCTGCCTCTTCGATCGAAGCCAGGCCAGTGGCGCTCGCATCACATTTTCGAGAACATGGCGCATGCCATCACCGGCGGCCCGTTGGCGGCCTATGGTGTACAGTTTGCCGAGATTCTCTATAGAGATGGCAAATTCGGGCTTGTCAGAGGTTGTCGTTTGCACCGTTATCATCTCTCAAATCACATCCGCAAAAGTCCGCTCTGTCTTTCTGAAATACCAGATTCCCGAGGCAACGAAGACAGCCACCTCGGTCACCGCGATCGCAAGAGCCGGCCAGTACACATTGCTGGTTGGGCCTAACAGGCACCATCTAAATCCATCTATAATCCCCACCATCGGATTCAGTGAGTAAAGGAATCGAAACCGATCGGGAATGACACCGGTCTGGAAGCCGACCGGCGAGATGTAAAGGCCGAATTGGACTACAAACGGCACGATGAAGCGGAAATCACGATACTCCACCATGAGCGCAGCGATCCACAGACCCACCCCGAGCGAGACTGCAAACATCAAGAGGACGAAAAACGGCAGAAGGAACACCGTCGCATGAGGCGGATATTGATAGTAGATCATGAGGGCAAGCAGAAAGATCGCGGAGATGAAGAAATCCACCAGAGTCGTCATCACGCTGCTAACAGTGATGACCAGGCGCGGAAAGTAAACTTTGGAAATCATGTTTGAGTTCATTACAAGGCTGTTTCCGCTTTCGGATATCGCCGCGGCAAAAAACTGCCACGGCAGCATTCCGCAGAATACCAACAGCGGATAGGGCACGTGGCCGGCAGGCATTTTCCCAAGCTTTCCAAAGACCACCGTAAGCACAATCATCGTCAGGAGCGGGCGGATTAGCGACCAGCTCACTCCTACGATAGTTTGCTTGTAGCGCACAAGCAGATCGCGCCATGCGAAGAAAAAGAAGAGTTCGCGATAGCGCCAGAGGTCTCGCCAATACTGCCGTTCCACGCGATTTGCTTCAATTACTAACTCGGCCATAGAAGATCGTTCAACACTCCCAAACGGTGGGTTGCGAATTCGTTAATCTGGCACTCCGGTTGCAACAGACGGGGATTTAGGATGCTCGTCATCTTTCCTCTCGCAGGCGATACCCGCGTCGAACTGAGCCTTTTCCGCAAGGGCACTTGTATTCCCGGCAAGACGCTGAGCAATTCGGAAAAGGAGGGTGCGATCAGGATAAGGATTGAGCAGTTCTCCTATCAGTGCTGGTTCGCCCACAGGCATATCGACGTAGTAGTCAAGCTCAGCTTCCTTTTCGGCTGCTACGCGGGGGAAATATGCGATGACGTCTTTTGTGGTGTCGACGCAATCTCCTTGCTTTGATTCTGCTCCGATTGATTCGCAAAGGGCGCCGACGAGATCTTGTCCGCGACCCAACCGAAGATGGCCAGGAGGAGCCAGGCGAGGATTCATCTCGACAAGAAAGACATTTTCTGTTCTATCTTCAATCATAAAATCGAGCCCGAAGAAACCGGACAGCATTAAATGACGGGCGATTTTCTGCGCTGCTGTGAGCATGTCCGGATTGTTCACGACGCGAACGACGCTTGCTGGCCCGGTCAATCCGTCTGTTGTGACGACCTCAACACAGATGATGGACTTTACTTCTCCGCCCCATGCAAATACGGAGCAATTGGCCGGACGTCCATCGACATACTCTTGAGCAATGATCGGTCGGCTTACCCGTTTCAGCCACGATCCGAGCAGAAACGAATCCCGGTTTACGACGAGTCGCTTCACAGCCTTTGTGAAGCCTGACATCCGGACGAGTGCATCCCATGCAGCTTGAACTTCTGCCGAGTTGCGAACGAAACGCACCCCTGTTCCGCCCCAAGTCCCGTCAACCTTTACGACAAGCGGCTGGGACCTCTTCTCGACCATCTCGTGGAGATCGCCAGAAGTGGGGACTTTCCATGTCCCCGGTGTTCTAATTCCCAATTCTGCTGCCAGCGAAAGGAGCCCATTACGCGACGACACGATCGGATAGCTCGTGCGGCATCCGAGCGACCTTTCGATGACGGCAACGCATTTTTTGCCTGAGACACCGTTTCCGTCCTCCATTGCCAGCAGTTCGTGGAGATGCTCGACACTTCGATCACAGGTGGGTAACACGACGTGGGGATCGAACTCATGTATGGCTCTGCGCAGAGACTCAGCCGGCTTAAACGCATTGTAGGGATAAAGCCGCCTTACCGCGTCAATCCTTGTTATTGAATGCCCCTGGAGAGTACAGATAGCCGCAACTTCGCACCCACTCTCCGCAAGGCGGATAGCCAAGTGTGAAGAAAGCGCCCAGCGGTTGGTATCCGCAATGAGAACTCGTGGTTTCGCGTTACATTCCATAAAAGTCAATACATTCTTAAGGTTCGGTTTCCCGGTAAGGAGTTTCGTAATAGTCCAAGTCTGCGTCCCGCCGATCGACACTCGTGGAACGTCAATGAACGATTGTTTCGGCTGACTGGTTCCGTGATTCGGATGTTTGACGGTTATTTGAAGACTTGGATGATCCGGCAGTGCGCGTTAGGTGTCTGGAAAGCCTGGGAGCTGCGAAGCCCGCGCCTACAGCAAAGCGGAGCAACGGGCCAAAGGTGTTTGCAGCACTCACGCCGATAAAGTATAGACCTTGGACAGAAGACTCAAACTGAGACGAGAGGGCTGGCGAAGTATCGACGCACTTCAGACCGTCGAGAATCTCCGTATCGAGGAATTGAAGCTTGCGTATATCGGTGCGGAAGCCGGTAGCAGCAATCACCCGATCCGCTGTAATCGTCTTGTTCGACCCGGACGAGCCGACAAGTTGCAAGCTTACTCTATTCTTCTCCGCAGACGCTTTCGCGATCGAAACACCGAGTTCGAACTGGACCTTTCCCTCAACTTGTTCACGGATAAACCAGCAGGGCGCGGGCCCAAGAATCCTGCGGACTTTTTCGACACGAAATTGCTCAGGCAAGAGGCGAAACACGGTAGGTAGATTTGCGCACAGCCATAGCTTCCATCCCGGGCCAATGCCGGTGACCGGTTCGCGAAGACGGTCGAGCCAGGACGGATCTGAATTCTCAACAGAGTCGTGGTACCGGAGCTTTTCAATGCGCGCTACAACGGTCACCTCCGCTCCGGCCTCGTGAAGAAGTGCGGCCATATCGAGCGCCGATGCACCTGCACCGACAACTGCGACATCAAGACCTGCGAAGTGGTCCAGCACGCTGTGCGCTGAACTGTGGGTAACCAAATCCGGAGGAAGACCATCAAGTTCCTTGGGAATATAGCTGTAATAGCTTTGTCCCACCGCAACTACCACCTTGCGCGCAATGAAGGTTTCTCCGTTCTCAAGCATGACGCGGAAATTGGAATGAGCGCGCTGGACTGAAAGGACTTTCTCGGTCTCCAACCCAGGGACAAACCTGCGCTGGAATTCAAGACCGTAAGACGTGAAGACTTCGAGAGGAACAGGGATCCCGAGATCCGCGTACGAGATTCCGCGTTCGCGGCAATAGATTTTGAGCGTGAAGGTTCCCCTCGGCTCGAAGAGGGAAGACGCGAATCCTTCGGACTTGAGATGCATGCCCTTCGGCATATGGTGCAGCCAGAAACCCATCGGCTCTCCGAAGATGCGGAAGCTCACTCCAGCCGGCTTGAGATGGGCGGCAAGCGACAACCCGTAGGGTCCAGCACCGATGATTGCAACGTCACAGTTCTGCATTACCATACATTCCAAATTTGGTTTCCTCTACGCGTAATCGCTCCGGCTGATCTTACGAAATCTCTCGCGAGTCCGCCAAAACGCCTTTGCCGCTCATTCGCTTTTCGAACACACGCTCGTAGGCAGCCAGCAGTATGTTAACTGAGTATTCCCAGGCCAGATGCTGTTCGACGCGTCTTCGGCCGAATTCACCCATGCGCTTACACTCTTCCGGGTGATCCAGGAGCCAGAGGATCTTACCAGCGAAATCCGGCACAGGGTTCCGATTGTCTGCGTACAGCGATGCTTCGCCGGCGGTGTACTTCCCCTCCTTCAAGTCGAACTGCACGATCGGCTTTTCAAGGGTCATATACTCGGCGATCTTGATCATGGTTGAAATATCGTTCATCTCACACGGCTTGTCCGGATTGACACAGACGTCGGCTGTAGAAAGGACAGCAAGCAAGTCCTGATCGGGAATTCTGCCGGTGAAGTTGACTGTATCCTCCAATTCCATCTGCTTGACCATCCTGCGGAGACCGGCAAGGCCCGGGCCTCCGCCGACGCACGTGAAGTGAACGTCGGTTCGACCGCGATGCTTGATGTTCTGCGCCACCTCGAGCAGGATGTCCAAGCCCTCCTGAATGCTCATAGTCCCAACATATCCGACAAGGTACTTCTTGCCGTATTTCAGTTCCTGTTTCTGCGGCACCAGCTTGAACTTGGTCAGGTCCGGGCCGTTTCGCACAACAAAGACATCCTTGGGGCTGATGCACCCGCGACGAACAGCCAGTTGGCGGTAGCTCTCGTTCGTTGCCATGACCACGTCGCTGAACCGATACGTCAACTTCTCAAGCCAGACCTGGGTTTTATAGAAGAAGTCCTTGCGCTCGAATTTCGCATAATAAAGCTCAGGATTGGCATCGTGGTGATCGAAGATATACTTGACGCCGAAAAGCTTGAACGGGAGAGCGACCAGGAAGATATTGTCCGGTGGATTGCAGCCCTGGATAACCTGGAATCCTCGTGCAAAGAATATCCACCATGCGAACAGGTGCTCCCAAAACAATGCACAGGCATACTCCCAGAGATAGCCGAAAGCCGTATTCCTTTCCTTGGGCATGGGGTGGCGGTAGACATGGATCCCTTCAAGCACTTCATGGTTACGTATATAGCCTTTATCTCGCGGTGAGAGAACTGTAACCTCATAGCCAGCTTGCTTGAGCGCGCAAGCCTCTTTCCAGACCCGAGGATCGAAAGGAATCGGGAGGTTCTCAACAATAATCAGGATCTTTCTTTTCACGATGCGCTGCCTTCCCGCAGTGACTTGCAAAGTCCAGACAGGGCGCAAAGCATCGTAGCCTGTCCCCAGTGCAACGTGGGTGTCTTGTTAACAATGAAGCGAGAATAGCGCCTGTAGTAGAAGTAGCCGCTGCGATCCTGCATGTTTTCGATAGTCCAACGGGCAACCTTTGCGGCGAGCGAAAGAGCCTCGCCGTCAAGGTCCTTAAAAAACACCAGTGTATCGAT
>Ga0326727_10002537_pt1 | contig 61806 bp, 43 predicted proteins | sample MB2enrmetagenome_FD_207643 | JGI IMG/M metagenome (GOLD analysis project Ga0326727, IMG submission 207643) | Lab enriched peat soil microbial communities from McLean, Ithaca, NY, United States - MB29MY | ecosystem: Environmental > Terrestrial > Soil > Wetlands > Peat | place: USA: New York...
CGTGACGGTGGCGACAACGATACTGTCCGCCACCCCCAACGGAGGCGCGGCCCGTCCGCTGGCCAGTCAGGTGGACTTGGTTTTCAACGTGGCGATTAGTCCCGCCACCTTCACCGCGGCGGACGTGACGGTCACCGCGCCGTCCGGGGCGATTCCGGCGGCGCAAATCACCGTAAGCAACACGGGCGGCACATCGTGGCGGATCGGTTTTCCGAATCAAACGGCCAACGGGCATTACCAGTATCAGATCGGCCCGGCCCTGGCGAACCTGTTTGGCGCGCAAATGGCGGCGGCGTACTCGGGAAGTTTCGACATCAGCCAGACCGGTTGGCCGGGCGTGATTCAAACGAGCAGAACCGGTCGCAGCCTGGTGTGCGCGATACCATCGCTGGCCGGCATGAACTATCAACTCCTGGAGTCCACGGACTTGGTGAACTGGCAGGCGGCCGGCACGGCGCTGGCCGGTGACGGGACAACCCTGGTCTGGAATTTGTCAATATCAGGAACGGCGGGTTTTTATCGCATTCAGGTCAGTGAAACGCCGTGAGCGCGCTTGCCCGGAAAGTGTCGCGGAACTAGTTTACGGCAGGACTACTGCCTGTCTGCGGAAAAGAAGCTGGGAACAAGCCCCCAAGCCGGCGAGGGCCAGGGCGAGCAGTTGCAGACTATTGAGCGCGTCCGGAACCGGAGTCCAACTGCCGGTTGGGTCCGCCTGAAAATTGACATAATTGACATCCAACGCACCCGAATTGTCAGCGGTGCCATCATTACTGCCAATGAAATAGTCCTCACTTTGATCGTATGCAGGTGCAAACAAGGCATCAAAACCGAAGTCAATCTCGAAATTCCCTGTCCATGTGGTTGGATCAGCATACGTGACACTCGTATTGTCCCAATTGACTGTGCCAGAGGTCAAGTTAATGCCGAAGGCCGAATCCAGCAAATCCCAGGAGGAGATACTGTCTGTGGTGGCATCAATCGTAATCGTGCTTCCATCAAAGGAAGTGTTGCCGGCATCCGAATCTGCGGTAAAAACGTATGTATAGTAAGTGTCGGGAGTGAAGGCGTGAGCAACCGTGCCGGCGCCGACGAACAATCCAGAGATGGAGGCCGCTATAGTAAGCTTCAAAAGTCTCATAAAACGCAGTTTTCTCGACAATCTTAATGGTTCTTGCTCAATTCGATACACCTCGATACACCTGCCAGCGAATTCCATGCCATTTTCAGGAGGCACGGACATTTGTTATATAAAGCCCTGTGGCCAAGGATGTTTTGTCCGCGCTACGCGAAGCGGAATCCGGCCCATTTCGCCTCGATCTGTAAAGAATTCCGACACATTTTGCAGTTTTCCGGCCGGCTTTGGCGCCCGATTGACTGCATATCTAATTGTACATCAATAAGTTACGACTTACTAAAATTCTTTCTTGTCATCATAAATTCCAACTGTAATGAAAACCGACGCTTTTACACATTTTCCCGGCAACGCGGACCCGTTCAAAGACGCAAGAGCGCCTCCGTCAGGGAAGAGATTTGTTGGTCCGGGCCGGGTGGCTCGCCACGCCGGAGCAGCAGCGCCTGGAAACCGGCGGCGCGGGCCGCCTCAAAATCTTCCACGCGACTGTCGCCCATGTGCAGGATGGCAGCCGGCTTGGTTTGCAGTTGCTCCGCGGCTCGCCGGAAAATCGCGCGGTGGGGTTTGGCCGCGCCGGCTTCCGCGGATATAACGATGGCATCAAACCAGATGTCCAGTTTCAATTCTTTCCAGAGGGGGCGAAGGCGTTCGTCCCAATTGGAAATCGCCCCCAACTTGAGGCCGCGCCGGCGCAACTCTTTCAGAAACGGCAAAACGTCATCGTAAACCCGCCACGCACCGGCGGAACTGAACGCCTTGTAAAGCTCCGGGAAAAAGCTCCGGCTCGGCGGAGTATCCACCAGGCCGGCAAAGGTTTGGTCCACCAACTCCGACCAGCCCTCCTCGGTGTGCGCAAAATCCTTTTTCTCCCGCCATGCCGCCGCGAATTGGCGGTTGAGGTCTTCAGGCGAAAGCTGGAGTCCGTGCCGCAAGGCCGCCGCCGCATAAATATGGCCGACGGAAGGCCAGGGTTCTATGAGCGTGCCGCCGACATCCAGGGTGACCGCGCGGACGGCATGGAATTTTGAATGTTGAATGTTGCAATGGAGAAGGGAGGATTTCATTTCACCATTCACCCTTCTCAATTCTTCACTCCCGGCGATGGATGGTAATCGTTCAGGGCGCGCTCGGCGCAGGGCGGGACCAGGCCCAGAAACTCCATGGCCTCGCCAATAAAATGGATGGAGCCGGTGACAACGATGAATTTTTCGCCGCCAGCCTGGTCGAAGGCGGCGGCCAGATTCTCACAGGCAAGGACCGCGGCCCCGGGATTGGCCGCCCGGCAACAAGCGGCCAGCAATCCCGGCTCCGCCGTGCGGGCGCTGCCGATGGGCGCCAGCAGGATTTTCCCGGCCAGCGGCGCCAGGATTTGGCAGATCCCCGCGTAATCCTTGTCCCGCATGGTCCCCAAAATCAGGGCCGGCCGCCGCCCCGCGGCCGCCGCGCCCGGCGGCGTCATCCCCGGCAGGGCGGCGGCCAGGCTTTGCGCGCCGGCGGGATTGTGCGCTCCGTCCAGCAAAATGATCTGGCCGCCGGCGCGCTCCACCTTCTGCAGCCGGCCGGCCCATTGCACTTCCTTGAGTCCCGCCCGAATGGCGGCGTCCGGGACCGGGATGCGTTCCCGCAACACCCGGGCGGCCGCCAGCGCCAGGGAGGCGTTGGTCCGCTGGTGCTCCCCGGACAGGCCGATTTCATAGCCGCGGATTTCCGAATCGCGCCCCGTGACGACGGTCAGGGGCGCCTGGCGGGAGCGGGCGGTTTGTGCAATGACTTCCAGCGCGGCGGGGTCGGCGGCGGTCGTGATGATGGGGATGTTGGGTTTGATGATGCCGGCTTTTTCCCGGGCGATTTCCGGCGCCGTTTCGCCAAGCCATTTCTGGTGGTCCAACTGGATGTTGGTGATGACGCTGGCCAGGGGCGTGACAATGTTGGTGGCATCCAGGCGTCCGCCCAACCCCGTTTCCCAGATCACCAAGTCGCAGCCTTGCCCGGCGAAGTACTCCAGCGCCATGACCGTGACCACTTCAAAGAAAGTCGGCGAGGCGCGCCGGAATTCCCCGCCGCGCAGCAGGGAGCGCATTTGTTCCGCCAATCGCGCCACCTCGCTTTCCCCAATGAGGCGGCGATCCACCTGGATTCGCTCGGCAAAGGAAACCAGATGCGGCGAGGTGAACAATCCCACCCGCAATCCCGCCGCGCGATAGATGCCTTCCAGCATGGCGCAGGTCGAGCCTTTGCCGTTGGTCCCGGCGACGTGGATGAAGCGCAGGCGGTCCTGCGGATTGCCCGCCAGCGCGGCCAGGCGGAAAGCATTCTCCAACCCCAGCTTCATGCCAAAAATCTGAAGCTCGTAGAGAAACCGGATGGCGTCGGAATAAGACATGGTTTCGCCGCCTAACCTCAAATGGCGGCCACGCTGATCTTGTTGTCCAGGGCCATCGGCCCGACTTTGTCCTGCTCCAGCACCAGGGTCATTCCGGCTTCAAAGGCCAGCGCCGCAATCTTCGCCTCCCGGCACGCTTCCAGAGTGCTGACGCCAATGCAGGGAATGTCAAAACGAAGATCGTGCTCTTCCCGCGCCACTTTCACCGCGACGGCCCCGCCCGCCTTTCCCGCCAACGGGCCGCCGCGCCGCAGGCAGGGATCGGTGCCCTCCAGGCCCTCGACGGCCAGCACCGCGCCCTCCTTGACCACGACGGTTTGTCCGATTTCCAGGCGGGAAATCTGCTTGGCGATGCGAAACCCAAAAGCCGCGTCTTCCTTCTGCGCCTGGCTCAAGGCCGGCCCCAGCGCAAATCCCGCGGCGGGCATGAGGGGCCGGAGCCAGGGAAGAGGCTCGACCAGCTCGATCCCTTCCTTTTGCAATTCGTCGCCGATGGCGCCGAAAATGGAGCGCGCGTTTTTCTCCTTAAGCTGGAGCAGCAGGGTCAGCGCCCGGAAGTCGGGCCGCAGATCGAACAAATTCCGGGGCGCGATCTGGCCCAGCATCACGCAATGGCGCACCCCGCGTTGGGTGAAGGCGGAAATCATTTTGGAAAGCTGCCCGACTTTGAGCCAGACGATTTCGTCCACCAACCCGGCCAGTTGCGGGTCCGTCTCGCCGTCAAAGGCGGCGGCCACCAGGCGTTTGGCGCCCAGGGCGCGGGCCTGCCGCGCAAAAAGCAGCGGCAGCGAGCGATTGCCCGCGATGATGCCAATGGTGTCCAAAAGTTGCGCCACAAAGAGAACGTAGCCGCAGAGGGGCGCCGGGGGCAACTGGTTTTGAGCGGGTTCCAGTGCGGTTTGGAGTGCGGCTTCAATAAAACGACAGTCGCACGAGGCGAACCAGCACATTGCGTCCTGGGGAGCCGCTGCGCGAGCCGCTGCGCAAGCCGCTGCGCGAGCCGTTGCGCGAGCCGCTGCGCGAGCCGCTGCGCGAGCCGTTGCGCGAGCCGTTGCGCGAGCCGTTGCGCGAGCCGTTGCGCGAGCCGTTATGTCTGCACTTGTATTGAATATGCTCTCAACTCTTTTGTAAGAAAAATGATCTTATCCGCATTGCAGTGCGTCAATGCGGATAAGATCATTTTAACAACGCAGTCCGACTTGTCGAGAAAAAATTGGGGGACACCAAGATGGACCGCAAAAAGCCAGCAAGTTTCAATGAGTTTGCCGTGGCCCCCGAATGCCGGCCCCCGAATGCCGGAGAATTGACATTCCCTGCGGTGGTTGGCACCGTTGCCCGATGAAAAAAACTTTCTCTTTGAGCCTGGGCGCGGCCGCCGCCCTGTTTTGCGCCGGCGCCCGCGGCGCGGATTGGCCGAATTTCCGCGGCCCGAATCACAACGGCATTTCCTCGGAAACCGGCTGGCTGGTGAAATGGCCGGCGGAAGGACCCAAGACACTTTGGAAAGCGTCCCTGGGCCTCGGTTATGCCTCGATCACGGTTGCCCAGGGCCGGGCTTATGCGTCGGGAAACGCGGGCGACACCGCCACGCTCTATTGCCTCGATGCCAACACGGGCGGCAATCTCTGGAAATTCTCCTGCGCCAACCAGATTGTCAACGATTACAGCAAACCCAAAGGAATGGGAGGCACGACCGCCGCGCCCGCCGTTGAGGGCAACCGGGTTTATCTGATGAGCGGGGACGGCTGCTTGTTCGCCTTGGAAGCGCAGAGCGGCGCCATTGTTTGGTCCAACAACCTCGTCGCCGAGCTGGGCCTGGTCAAGCCGCACTGGGGATTCGCCGGTTCCCCCCTGGTGCGGGATAATTTGCTGGTGCTGGACGCCGGCGGTTCCGGCACAGCGGTGGAGAAAACCACCGGCAAGGTTGTCTGGACTTCCAACAAGGCCGCATCGGGTTATTCCACGCCGGTGCCCTGTGCCTTCAACGGCGCCCCCGCCGTCGCCATTCTTACGGCGGACGATGCTTGCGCGGTGGAAATAAAATCGGGCAAACAAATTTGGACTTTTCCCTTCAAATCCCAGATCAACATCGCCGACGTGGTGGTTTCCGGCAACGACTTCTTCATGTCCGCCGGCTACAGCAAGGGCGCGGTCATGGCTCATTTCGACGGCACGAACACCGCCCAGGTTTGGGCCAGCCCGGGTTTTGCCAACCACATCAATTCGTCCATTCTTGTTGACGGCTGTTTGTATGGCGTGGCGGGAATGGTCAATGGCGGCGCCGACTCTGCTTTTTTGCAGTGCGTTGATTTCGCCACCGGCGCTCAGAAATGGAGTTATCAAGGGCTGGGCGGCGGCGGATTGATCGTGGCCGATCACAAGATCATCATGCTGGGCGACACGGGCGAACTGGTGGTCGGCGAAGTTTCCCCCGTTTCGTTCGTCCCGATTTCCCGCGCCAAAGTCCTCAGCGAGTGGTGCTGGACAGCTCCCACCCTGGCCAATGGCCGCATTTACTGCCGCAACAACCAGGGCGACATGGTCTGCCTGGATGTCAAAGGCCCTTGACGTCCTGCGTGGCAGGGCGACTCCGTCGGGCCGTGACTTTTCCCAAGAAATCGAGTTTCGGATCGATCTCGATAAATCGGGACCTTGCCGTCTAAGATTGACGCATCCAATGGCCCCTGGATTTCTCTTTACCGCGCCCATCCTCCATTCTAATTTCCCCACATGGCCAAGAAAACCCCGGCGGCCGAACAACCGGCCGCTCACCACGCCGCCGACACAACCCCCTCGGCGCTCCCGCGCCGCCCCTCCTCGCTGGTGGACACCCGCGTCATCTATTGCGGCGACAACCTGGAGCAACTCGCCAAACTGCCCGACGCCTGCGTTGACCTCATCTACATTGACCCGCCCTTTAACTCCAATCGCAATTACGAAGTCTTCTGGGGCGAAACCAAGGAGAAGCGCTCCTTTGACGACCGCCACGCCAGCACCCAAGCCTACATTGATTTCATGCGCCCGCGCTGCATGAAACTGGCCCGCGTCCTCAAAAAGACCGGCAGTTTTTATTACCACTGCGACTGGCACGCCAGCCATTACGTCAAGGTCATGCTCGACCACATTTTCGGCGCCAATCATTTCCAGGCGGAAATAGTTTGGAAACGAACGAGCGCCCACGTTGACACGGAAGGCTTCGGTCATGTGACCGATTCCATTTTCCTCTATGCCGGCGGCGATGATTACACATGGAACAAACAAACCCGGCCTTATGATAAAGATTATCTCGAAACAAATTACCGCAACATTGACCCAAAAACAGGGGAACGATATTCGCTGGCTGATTTAACGGGGGCCGGTATTCGCAAGGGCGAAACCGGCCGGGTGTGGCGCGGAATTGATGTCAGCGCGAAACGGCGGCATTGGATTCGTGTTCCGGCTGAACTCGATAAATTGGACGCCCGGGGCCGGGTTTATTGGCCGCAAAAGGAAGGCGGGATGCCGCGCTTGAAAAAAGTTCTCAACGAGAGTGAAGGCGTGCCAGTGGATAACGTTTGGGACGACATTCCACCAGTTTCTTCGCAATCAGCCGAGCGCCTGGGTTATCCAACGCAAAAGCCGCTCGCATTGCTCGAACGCATCATCAAAGCCAGCAGCAATGAAAACGACATCGTGCTCGACGCATTCTGCGGCTGCGGCACGGCGCTCGTCGCCGCCGAGAACTTGAAACGCCAATGGATTGGCATTGATATTTCCCCCACCGCCTGCCGCGTCATGGCCAAGCGCCTGCGCGACGTTTGCGGCCTCTGCGAAAGCAAGCCGCTGTGGAAAGCCGGGCGCGGCTACATCGTGCGCGACCTGCCGTGGAGCGAGGAAAAGCTGCGCGCCATTCCCCACTTTGAATTTGAGAACTGGGCCGTCATCGCCCTGGGCGGCATTCCGAACAAAGTGCAAGTCGGCGACATGGGCGTGGACGGCCGCATTTATCCCGTTTCCTCCAGCGCCACGCCGCGCCGCAAACAGCACGATGAGCTTGCCTTGAAAGAGCGCTGGTATCCGATTCAAGTCAAGCAAAAGGCCAAGGCGGGCCGCCCGGACATTGACTCCTTTGAGGCCGTGATGATGCGCGAGCAATGCGACACCGGCTTTTTCGTCTCCTTCGATTTCACCGAGGACGCCTACGCCGAAATCGGCGCTTTTTTCAAGCGCACCGGCAAAACCATCCGCGCCCTCACCGTCCGCGATATCCTGGACGAAGCCAAGCTCGGCATGAAACTGGCGTGAACGATACTCTGCTTCATATCAAGCCCAAATTATCTTCGTCGAACTCCACCTTCAGACCGTGCTCGGTCATTGACGCAACAAACATGTCTTTGTCTCGGTTCTGCATAGGGCCTATGTCAATGTCTAGCCTTCTGAGCAAGTCGCCCCGTTGTGCCAAAACATCATCGAGCAACATCTCCTCTGATGACATCCATATGCTTGGTCCCAAGAAAATGCCAATTCTTGGCAATCCGTGTTTTTCGAAAACCTCATTCAGGAATGTCAGCATCTCTTGCGCCGTTAGAGGTGACGGTGCTTTCGCAATCGGCCGAGCATGGAGGATATACTGGCTTACTACGTCGGAAGCCGCGAGCGCCTGAACTCCGATGTTGACGCCGTACCTCACTGCTAATGGGTCCCCACTGTTAGGGTCATCAAAGTAAAAAGGTCCCATGAAGATTTGGCCCAGCGCGAACCAGTCGCGCACCCTAATTTGGTTTGGTTGATTCGATTTCATGCCTAAAACTAAACGGGGCCGCTTTCCCCGCGTGTTTTCGTTTTCAGCTCACATAGCAAAACAAATTCACCAACGAACCGGGCGCTCCGATATTCAATTGGTTGACCCTCCACCGCAAGTTTATTGTCGTTAAGCAGCACCGCAGAGCACCGAGATGGGCCGAGCGTCGAACCAAACCGACAGTTTGGCTCGTTTTCTTGACGTGCCCCCAATGAGGATGCAATTTAACACTATGAAAAAGTGGAAGAATTTCAGTTTTTTGGTGATGAAATGCTGCCCCGATCTTCATACCACGGCGCGACCACAACATACCTGCCTGCTGAATGGCACGGCCAGGGCCTGCGCGGTGACACTCTTCCGAGACAGGTTCAAAACAGAGCCGAGTTGTTACCAGGGCAAAACCGGGTGCTTCGCGATTGTCTTCAACGGGGACGGTGACATGGTGATCGCGTGGCCTTCAGAGAAGCCGTTTCCGGCCATGCGGCGGTAACCAGACGAGGGGTCCTAGAAATGATACTTTGTTGCAGGCCTGGAAACCATAACCATGTCACTTTTACGGCACGCAGGCACGGCCCACCACGGTGCCTCCGGCCGCAGTGCGCCGCTCAGACGCTTGCGGAGTCCAGTCTTCATCCCGCTCTCCCAGCCACCGGCGTCAGGAGGTCTGATGGCCTTCCGGCGGAGCCTTTGGTCTTGCCGTGGGGAGTCGCTTCCGAAATGGCGTTAAGTCAATCGGGGGCGAGGCCACGCCCTTCTCCAAATTTTCTGCCGATTGGTCCAGCATTTTCATGACACGGGCGGAGATGGCCCTGGGCGGGACCAGCACCCGCGGCTCCAGCAAAAAGGATCCATCCGACAGGGACCGGACACGAAAATACTTTGTCCTGGCATGACGGAGACTGATCCGCTTTTTCGCATCGGCGGCAGCATCGTATTCTTCCACGACGATGGGGCCGGTCTTCTGCTTTCTCAGCAGTGTTGTCATGACGGTAATATGGTGGGATTTCCCACCAAGTCAAGCCCTTAATTCCGGGCATCCGCCTCAATCCTTGCCATGTATTGCGTGGTGAACGTCAATCCCCGCCCGCCGTCTTGCCCGCCATAATTTCAACGACGGCGGAAGTCTTGGCGAAGGGGGATGCGGGCAAGTTCGAATTCGGCTGCGTTTCGCCGCCCTGTGCGTCTTGCCCTTCGGGCTATGGGGCAACCAGGCTGCGCAAGTGGCTAATGATGAGGGCCTTGCGAAAAGGCGCGTTTTTTCATTGACATCCTTTGCTCATCTGCTATACTTGCCAGCGTATGGTAAGGAATAAATGGTCATACGGATGGGGGGACAAAGGTCCCGACAAGTCGGGACTCTTCCGGAGTTTCGGTTTTTCCACCAGCGCTCCACCACTCCATCACTCCATTCCCCTTCATTCAGCATCCGCCGCCGTCCAGCCCAACCCGAAAAATCAAGGCCCACGAAAGCCCAAAATTACGGTGGATTACGGTGGATTACGGTGGATTACGCCTTAAGAAAATACTTTTTTATGACAAGAAATGGCAAAATCGCACGGCTGCCGCAACCCATCCGCGAGCAGATCAACCGCCGCCTGCAAAACGGCGAGGAAGGCAAACAAATCGCCGAATGGCTCAACACCCTGCCCGAGGTGACCGCTCTGATGACGGCGGAGTTTGACGGCCAGCCCATCAACGAACCCAATCTCTCACGTTGGAAGCTGGGCGGGTACCGGGACTGGGAAGAGCAGCAGGAGGCGTTGGAAGCCGTTCGCCGCTTCAACGCGGACGCCGCCGAACTGAGCCAGGAGGCCGGAGGCCGGCTGGGCGATCGTCTGGCCCTTTGCCTGACCGCGCGCATCGCCATCGCCTTGCGACAGACGCCCTCCGCCGGGGACGATCCCGCCGGGCAACTGGATCGGTTGCGCCGATTGTGCGCGGACCTGGCCAAGATGCGCAAGGGCGATCACAACGCCGAATGGCTGCGCATCGAGCGCGGAAAGCTGGATTTGGACTTGAAAAAGCACAAGGAGGCGGTTGCCGCCCGCAAACGGGAACTTGAAGATCTCAAGAACCCCCACGGAAAGGCCGTCACCAAAGAAGCCTGGGAAGAATTGGAAAGGGAGTTGAAACTCGCATGATCCAAGCCATCGCGAGAAACGCGGCACGGCGGCGGAGCACCACCGTCAAAATTATGGACAAAGCCGCGGCTTTGCCCTGCCAACGCAAGGGTTTATGGGGACAAGCGCAAAATCCCGGTCTGCGCGAGCCAGCCGCGAGCCAATCCCCCATTTCGCAAATTGTGTTTCGCCCCGCTTCTGCTAGTCTTTATGGCATGAGTTTTGTTCGCGAGTTTGACGGGCTGCCGCTGGACGCCTTGCTGGCAGAGGCGCAAGAGGCTTCGGCGGCCGGAGTGGCCGAAAGTTTGGGCAAATCCCATTTGTCGCTGCGGGATTTCGCGCGGCTGATTTCCCCGGCGGCGGGCGGCTTTCTGGAAACGCTGGGCCGGCGCTCCAGCGCGCTGACCCGCCAGCGCTTCGGCAAGGTGATCCGCTTTTTCGCCCCGCTTTACCTCTCCAACGAATGCATCAACAACTGCCAGTATTGCGGATTCTCGCGCGACAATCCCATCCTGCGCGTCACCTTGAGCGTGGCCGAGGCGCTGGAGGAGGCGCGCGCGCTCCGCGCCCTGGGCTTTCGCAACATTCTGCTGGTGGCGGGGGAGCATCCAAAATTTGTATCCGACTCCTACCTGGTGGAATGCGTGAGGGCCTTGCACGCGGAAATGCCCGGCATTTCCCTGGAGCTTGGGCCGATGGACACCGGCCAATACCGCGCCCTGGCCGCGGCGGGCGCGGACGGTTTGGTGGTTTACCAGGAAACTTATGATCGCGGCATTTATGCCCGGATGCATACGGCGGGGCCGAAGCGCGATTTCAACTGGCGGCTGGAAACTCCGGAACGCGCTTACGCGGCCGGATTCCGCCGGCTGGGCATCGGCGCCTTGTTCGGATTGGGGGAGTGGAGGCGGGAAGCGTTGAGTGTGGCGGCTCATGCCTTGTTTTTGTTGCGCCATTGCTGGAAGGCGCAACTGACCATCTCGCTGCCGCGCCTGCGCCCGTGCGCGGGCCAATTCCAGCCGCCCACGCATATCGGGGACCGGGATTTGGCGCAGTTGCTTTGCGCCTTGCGCTGGCTCCTTCCCGACGCCGGGCTGGTGCTCTCCACCCGCGAACCGCCCTGGCTGCGCGACGGCCTGATTCCCCTGGGCATAACGATGATCAGCGCGGGAAGCCACACCGAGCCGGGAGGATACACCGGCGCGGGCCGCGAGAAAACTCATCACACCGAGCGGGGACGCATGGTGGCGCCGGCGGCGGGCGCCGGCGAGCGGGCGGCCGCTCCGGGCACAACCAATGCCACCGTGCAATTTGAAATTGCCGACGGCCGTTCGCCGGGCGAAGTCGCCTCCCGCGTGCGGCAACTCGGATACGAACCGGTCTGGAAAGATTGGGACGCAGCATTGACCGCATGACCAAGACCCGCATTTCCAGGCGAGCATTCCTGGCCTGCGCCGGGGCGGGCGTCCTGGGCCTGCCCGGCTACGCGGGCCTGGTGGAACCGTTTCGCCTGGAGGTCGGACGCCACCAATGCAAAACCTGCGCGCCCGTGCCGGAGCGCCCGTTCCAACTGTTGCATCTGTCCGACCTCCATGCTTCCTGGGCGGTCAGCCTGGGCTTCATTGAGGAGGCCGTCGAGCTGGGGCTGCAACTTAAACCGGACCTGATTTGCATCACGGGCGATTTCATCACCGGCAAATATGCCGCGTTTGATGCGTACGCGCGGGTGCTGGCGAAATTGCCGGCCGCGGCCCCGGCCTTTGCCTGCCTCGGCAACCACGACGGAGGCCGCTGGGCCAAGTTTCGTGGCGGCTATGAATCCACCCAATATGTCCGCCAGTTGCTCCAGGAGAGCGGCATCCAATTGTTGCACAATTGTTCCGCCGCGCTCCGGCTCAACGGCCGCGATCTGAAATTGACCGGCCTGGCGGACGCCTGGTCGGAGAAGCTGGATCTGGCCGCGGCTTTTCCGCCCGGGGAGGCTGGCGGCGCGGCGGCGCGCATTTTGCTTTCCCACAACCCGGACACCAAGGACTTTCTCAGATTCCATCCCTGGGATTTGCTGTTGAGCGGCCATACCCACGGCGGGCAGGTCGTCCTGCCGTGGCTGGGGGCGCCGTGGACGCCGGTGCGGGACAAACGATTCATGGCGGGAATGTATCGCTGGAACAATCGCTGGATTCACATCACCCGGGGCGTTGGCAACGTGCATGGGGTGAGATTCAACTGCCCGCCGGAGGTCAGCCTGATAACCGTCCTTTGAATGTGAGCCACAGTTTTGTCATCGCCAATGGCCGGAAAACCGCCGCCCCGCTGCCTTGTTCCATCGAAGACTTTCTTCTTGACCAAAGGCTTCCGCCTCGCAGCGTGGTGGTGGAACAGAACGGCGAGGCGGTCGCGCCTTCGGAATTCAAGCGCCGGCGGCTGGCGGAGGGGGACCGTCTGGAAATTGTGAAAATCGTGGCCGGAGGATAGGGAACATGCCGGCAGAATAAAGCGGAAAAGAGATTGAAATCGGCGTTGGGCCGTTTTAAGATAATGTTTTGCGGAACAGGCCGGGGCGTAGCGTAGCTTGGTAGCGCGTCTGAATGGGGTTCAGAAGGTCGTGAGTTCAAATCTCACCGCCCCGACCATCTTTCCACCGCGTAAGAGCTGTGTTTTCAATGGTTTACGAGGGAGCAATCCAAATAGGGTAGCCGGTGTGACGAGTTGTGACGAATTGTATGTAACAAGTGACGATTTGTAACGGCACTTTGTTGCACTCATTCAGAAGGTCCCGTCGGCGTGCGAACAAAAGAAGACTGCTGCGCGTTCAGAAGGCGACAGGTATTTTACCTATGGGAGAAAACATCAAGGCAAGGGCATCATTTCGCTGCCGCAGCGCGGGCATCTTGGCCGCACCCGAACAGCAACCGGCCCTGGCTGGCGCACGAAATAGGTCAACAACCTGTTTTCGGCCAGAATCGGTGAATGTGAATGGGCAGGTCCAAAGCAGAATCAGCAATTTTACAGTCGTTTGGTGTCAATGTGCGTCGGCTGCGAGTCCAGGCCGGGTAGACCCAGGCCGAACTGGCGGAGATCGTTGAGGTGGAGTTGCGAACGGAGCAAAAATGGGAAGCAGGCGATATCAACGTGCCGTTGGCAATTATGGCCCGGATTCAGGAGATTTTAGGCTGCAGGTGGGAAGCGTTGTTGGGACAGCCAAAGCCCAAGCGGGTTCGCGTGGGATGATTGGCCGATTGAGGCTGACTGCAGGAGTGGGAAAAGTTTTGACTTTGCCCGCCGTCACGCCTGCTGTAATGGACTTCGAACCGATGAACACGCCGGTATTCACCCATGGTTTTGCGAGGGAAGTCAGTCGCTCGCTGGGAAGGTGCGAGCTGCTTTATGTGCCGCGCCAGGAATTCGACCTGCCATTGGCCAGGCGGCAACATGCCGCCTATATCGCAACCCTGGAGGCGGCTGGAATCAATGTCACGGTTCTGCCGGAGGAGCCAGAATTGCCAGACTCAAGTTTTGTGGAAGACCCAGCCATCGTTCTTGATGAGGTGGCGGTGATCTGCCGGCCCGGTGCGGCCAGCCGGGTGCCCGAGGTCAAAAGCATCGAGCGCGCCCTGGCAAGAATCCGCCCGGTCCACAGCATCGTCAGTCCCGGCACGTTGGAAGGCGGGGATGTCCTGCGGATGGGGAAAACGCTTTACATCGGAATGTCAAGTCGAACGAACCTGGAAGGCATCCGGCAGTGCCAGGAAATAATTCGCCAACATGGTTACAAGGCAGTCGGCGTGCGCCTGAAGGGATGCCTTCATCTGAAGAGCGCCGTGACCTCGCCGGCAGAGGGGGTGTTGATGGCGAATGCCGACTGGATTGATCTTTCGCCCTTTTCCCATTTTGAAGTCCTCCGCGTCCCCGATGCCGAACCGTGGGGCGCCAACACCCTCGCCGTCAATGGCAACGTGCTCGTCACCGGGTCCTCTCCGCGGACAGCTGACCTGCTGGAGTCGAGAGGTTTGCGCGTGAGACGATTGGATATCTCCGAACTGCAAAAGGCCGAGGCCGCATTGACGTGCCTCAGTCTCCTCTATTCGGTCTCTCCACAAGAGCGAATGGTATTATCCCCTGAGTGAAGAGCATCTTGACATCACTCGTAAAACCTAGGGTTGACTTAAATCCCCCGGCCTCGTCCCAATTCCTACGCACGGCCTCAATGCGATCAAAAATTGCCCGACTTAATGCGCGCAACAGGTTGTTGAACTATTTCGTGCGCCAGCCGGCGTCGGAATCTCCTTTCCGATGGCCCAAGATGGCGGACAAATGGTCCGCAATTCCCGGATACTGGCAATAGGATATTCCAAGAAGTTGATTTGTCAGCACGTCCCGAACTATTTGGAACGCTCTTTCATCATCCTTTTGACGAGGCTGATCGCGAAACTATAGATACTCACAAAAGCAAACCAGCTCCACATCTTGTGAAAAGCCTGCTCCACCCGCTGTAGCGCGCGGTCCTTGGGAAGCGTGTGCTCCAGCTTTCGGCCACGCGACAGGATTATGTGAAGCGTCGGGAAGGAACGCTCCAACTCATCCTGGCCCAACTCCCACCATTGCGTAACGGTCTTCCTGTCCAACGGTGGCAGATCGCAACAGCGCCATTGCCAAGTCTCGTTTCTATTCTTCAAAATGCCGAAACGAATCAACGTCATATAGGTCAACAAGAGAAATGCAAAACCCGTGGGCTTTGCGCGGAATTCCGTTCTTTTTCGCTTCTGCTCCGACTCTCCCCCACCTAGACCCACCTTATTCAAGCCCTCCGCCACGGCGCCAATTATGGAGGGAACCCCTGAAACCGGGCCCACCCATGCATTGCATCGCTCCGTGAATTTTCGCAAGTGGTCAGGCAACTGAACGGCCACACCTTGCAGTTGCAGGGTGGCAGCCGTATTGATCAGGAGCAATTTCGCCAACGCTTCCTCGTCATTCTCCCGCGCTCGCCGGCCCAATTCGTGGATCTGCCAGATGGCTTGTTCCACCGGATCCTCAACCTGGCCTGAGGAGCCAACTACCTTATTCGAATAAAATAGGTCCCACAGTTGGCAGTAGAACTCGGCGAGGGTGGTGGCGGACAGGGTGCCCCCTACGGATCCCAGCAGCGCAGCAAGTCCTCTCCATCAGCTTCACCTTCTTGAGATCGCCCAGATCGAACGCCGATTCAAGCCATTTCCACGCCACCTTCCAGTTCCCGATCTGGCATTCGTAGCAGGCGAGATTATATGCGATCAGAGGTTCTTTGGGGAACAACGGCTGGGCTTTGGCGAGGATTATCTTGGCTAGAGGGATTCCGCCATTGGGCATCCGCCTCGTCGCATACGCTAGGGAAATCCAGAGTTGCGGATCATTTGGGCGAATCTTGACGAGCGCGCGGGCGATTTCAGCCGTTATGTCCCACTTCCCAGCCTTGGAATAAATCTCCAGGCGAACCTCCAGCACGTCTGGGTGAGCACGCAGGCCAGGGGTAATTTTCTCCAATTCCTCATTTGCCTCCTGCCATTTGCCGAGTCCGAGCCAGCCAATTGCGGCGGACAGGTGAAAAGTGTCTGGTTGTTCCAAAGATCTCACAAGCCAACAATCGCAATAAGCGGCTTGGGGTGCAAGAGATGCCGGTTATGGAGGAACACCGGGCGGATTGGCCGATTGTCGCCGTCCCGGCCACGTCTCGGGTCGCCGCCAAAATTCATCCATGCGGTCGCCATAATAACCCGTGAGTACAGTGTCCATGATTCGCGATGCCCGCCGGGCTGTTTCGCCGGTGCTGGGGCAAGCTCCGCTCCCAAGCAGGTCCTCCACCACCGATTCAATCAATGGTTGCTGCACATGTGCCGGGTTGGGCCGGGGCAAGATCTGAACCCCGGCGGGGGTTTCCAGCCGTAATGGCTCGTCGCCCAGCAATGAAAAGCCAAGCCGTCCCTCCGTTCCGGTGATCGTGAATGCATCCTCCCGCTCGACACTGGCAAAATTCCACGAGGCCGCGCCCGGAATTCCGCCGCCGGCAAGAAAGTTCATCGCCACCGTGTCTTCGACCAGACAGCTTTCCCCGTGATTGGCCGCCACTCCCGCGACATCGTGGAGCGGACCGAAGAAGAAATCGAGCAGGTCAATGGCGTGCGAGCCAATATCAATAAAATGACCGCCCCCGGATTTTTCAGCCTGTACTCGCCAGCCGCCGTCATCTTTGTGCCGGGGCGCTGAGAATTGGTACCGCACTCCCGTCACCCGTCCCAGTGAGCCGTCGGAAATGAGATCACGCGCCGTCAAAAAACGCGGGAGTCGGCGGCGATAATAAGCCACATAGAGAGGCAGGCGTGAACGCTGGAAGGCTTCGATCATCCGGTCGCATTCGGTCGTGTTTCGCGCCATCGGCTTCTCCACATAGGCCGGTTTGCCAGCGGCGGCCACCTGCAACGCGTATTCTGCGTGGGCGTCTGGCGGGGTGGCGATATAAACAGCGTCAACCGTAGTGTCCGCGATGAGGGCGTCGGCATGGTCATACCAGCGGGACACCCCATGCCGGCGGGCATAATCGGCGGCCAACTCTCCGTGTCGCCGCATCACCGCCACTAAAGCCGACCGGTCGGCGTTCTGAAACCCCGGCCCGCTTTTCATCTCCGTTACATCGCCGCAGCCGATCATTCCCCAGCGAATGATCGGCCGGCCCTTAAAATGTCCTGGAAAGTTCATCAATGTAATTAAACAGACTGCTCGGCCAGAATGCCATCGTTAATGCGCCGACCCTGAAATGTGAACATGGTGGCCTGGGGGCACACAATTGGCCAGGTTCTGTTCATTTCCGTGTTTCTGGGCAAGTTCAAGGGCCTTTTTGGAACCACGCGTCAAAGTCTCCCGATGGAAACGACCACTGTGCCGTCAGAATCCCGGGCATTCATTCCGTGCGTTGGGTGTAGCCGGCGCTGGGCGTCTCCTTCAACTGGTATTGGGGCTCAATCGGACTATCCTCTGCCCTCCTGCCTTTTGGACACCGGGCGCCGCGAGGGATTCCATGGGTTATCATTGTATTCAGCTATCCGGGCTTGATCCACTCCTGACCCTCTCGCCTCTCCACCAGAAATACAAGATTGCCAGAAACCGACCTTTCCTCCATGATCAGCCCACAGCAACACCTGCACCGCCATGAACACCCGCTATTCTCACCGCCTTGCTCAACTCGCTTTGATTGGGTTGCTTGCAGCCAGCGCTGTTCTCAGTTCAACCGCCCAGACGGTCACGAGCATTGTGCCGGACGGCAAGGCGCACACGTTCGAGACGCGCGAACATAAGTTCTTCATTGACGGCCAGCCGACCATGCTGGTCGCAGGCGAGATGCACTTCGGGCGCGTCCAGCCGGAAGACTGGGCGACGCGCATCAAGCAAGCCAAGGCGATGGGTTTGAACACCATCAGTTTTTATCTGTTCTGGAATCAGGTCGAAAGGAAGGAGGGAAAATTCGATTTCACCGGCATGACGGACGTGCGGCGAGTGCTCAAGCTTTGCCGGGAGAATGGCATGTGGGCGGTTCTGCGCCCCGGCCCCTATTGCTGCGCGGAGATTGAGTATGGCGGCATTCCGTGGTGGACGTTGAAATACTCGGACGTGAAGGTCCGCACGACGGATGCCAGGTGGCTTGCATGGTGCCGAGCCTATCTGGCGCAGGTCTATAAACAGGTGGGTGATTTGCAAGTGAGCAAGGGAGGGCCGTTGCTGATGGTCCAGGTTGAAAACGAATACGGCATCACCAATCCCACCAACAATGATTATATGCTGGCGATGACGAAGATTTTCAAGGAGGCCGGTTTCAGCGGGCAGCTATTCACCTGCGACCCAACCACGCGCATCTGGCGCGATCCCAGCTTGCGCATTCCGGGCGTGTTGCACGGACGCAATGGCCTTAACAGCGACCGGATATTTCAGCAGAGCGCCGAGGCCATCGGTGATTTTCCGGTTTATGTTCCCGAAGTTTACACGGCCTGGTTTAGCGGCTGGGGTGAGCCAATTGCTACGAGGAATTCCACCATCCCCCAAATAACAAACTGGGTGGCGTATCTGCTGGATCACAATTATTCCTTTTGCCTTTACTGCTTTTTTGGCGGATCGAATTATGGTTTCGACAACGGCTGCAACGAATACCTGCCGGTGCAGACCAGCTATGATTACCACGCGCCCGTGGACGAGGCGGGGCGGACAACGGAGAAATACCGCGAGTTGCGCGCCCTGCTGGCCGCGCGCCTGAGAATCAATCCGCCCGCCATTCCCGCGGAACCTTCGGTCATTGAAATTCCGGCCTTCAAACTGGAGGAAAAGGAGCCGTTGCTCCAAACCCTGCCGCGCCAGCCGGCGCTGGTTTCCGCCAAAACAGTTTCGATGGAAGACCTGAACCAGGATTACGGATTCGTTCTTTACCGCAAGATTTTTCCCAACGGATTGAAAGGCAAACTCGAACTCAATGCGGCCAGGGACTACACCATCGTCATGGTCAACGGCAAAACCGTCGGCGCCTCATTTGTCGGCGACGGACTGGACAGCAACAAAATCGAGTTGCCCGAAACGGCCGGCCCAGCGACGCTGGATTTGCTCGTCTATAATCTAGGTCGCATCAGCGTGGTCGTCAGTGCGCAATCCCAGCATCTTGCCCGCAAGGGACTGATTGACGGCGCGTCGCTCAGTGGTCGGGACTTGAGCGGCTGGCAGATTTATTCGCTGCCCTACTACAACGTGGACAGTTTCAAGGCGTCCGGCGCGGCGCACACCGGCCCGACATTCTATCGCGGCACATTTGCAGTGGGTAAGCCGGGCGGCACATTCCTCGACATGCGCAATTGGAGCATGGGCGCGGTTTGGGTCAATGGCCACAACCTCGGCCGGTTCTGGGACCACGGCGGGCTTCGTTCATTGTTCTTGCCTCGCCAATGGCTCCAGCGTGGGCAGAACGAAATCGTCGTCCTCGAATTGCATGACGCGCCGAAGTTGGACGAAGTGAGCGGGGGCGCCAAGGCCATCGAAGAATCAGCGGTTCCCTTCGCGGTGAGGCTGGATCGCGCCGATTTGCGGGCCCAGTGACCTCTCCCCGACGCTCCGGCAGGTGAAGGAAGGATTGGGCCGGCGTCGAAACCGAAATCCTTCGACAAATAACCGCTCGCCGCGACGCAGAACCCATATAAAATGGACGCCCATGAGCAAACGCGCTATCAGCCATTTGAGTTCCGACCCGGTGATGTCGGCATTGATCGAAAAAGTAGGGATCATTCGGTTGCACCCGCGCCGCCTCCCGCCGTTTCAATCGCTCGCGCACGCCATCATTCACCAGCAATTGAACAGCAACGCCGCCGGAACCATTCTCGAGAGATTCAAAAGGCTGTTCCCCGACGACGATTTTCCCGCTCCCGGCCAGGTCGCAAAGACTTCTGTTGACCGGTTGAGAACGGCGGGGCTGTCCCGCCCCAAGGCGGCTTACCTCATTGATTTGGCGAAGCGTTGCAACGCGGGCCTCATACCCACCGTGGACGATTGCGATTCCCTCGATGACGAGGCGATCATCACAAGACTGACGGAGATCAAGGGCATTGGACGCTGGACGGTGGAGATGTTTCTCATTTTCAATCTTGGCCGCCCGGATGTCCTGCCGGTTCAGGACCTCGGTGTTCGCAGGGGCTTTCAGATCGCGCACAAAAAGCGCAATTTGCCGGCGCCGGAACAATTGGCAAAACACGGGGTCCGCTGGGCGCCTCATCGCACATTGGCCGCCCGCTATCTGTGGCGCGCGGCCGATTCGGTCGAAAACCCGAATTGGTAGATAATCTGCCCGGTGCAAAACGCATCCACAACATTACCGGAGAGCCTTTCGGGTTTAATCGAAAGAACCACTTTCCACAACGAGGCTGCCGGATTCGGCGTGCTCAAGATCAAAGCCAAAGGCCACCGCGATTTGGTCACCGTTGTTGGCTCATGGGCGTCCATCAAGCCCGTGCCCGGTCGCGAGGTCATCGGACCGTGTGTTGCTTTGTGTCAATGAGAATGGGTTGGATGGCCCAAATGGCTTGACGCTCGCCTTCGCTGGTGTCCATTTTCTATGGGATGGCTGTGGACTCTTATCGGTCATTGAATATGAATATCAAGTTACCACTGATTCTCGGGTTTCTTTGTCTTTGGGTCGCAGAGGGAGGGGCTTCGGCCCAGGTGAACGTGTTTCCACAGGGGGATTTTGAAAACCCTGGCGCGAATACGGGGTGGGCCGAGGGATTCAATATTCCACAGGACCAGGAATTCCGAGTCATCTCGGAGAACGGCAAGTCTTGGCTGCGCATCGAGAATCGCGACGCGGGCCGTCAGCTCGACTACGTGCATGCCTTCGTGAAAGTCACCCCGCAGATCGCGTCCCTGACCATCTCGGTGCGCCTGAAAGCCACGAACTTGAAAGTAGGCACGGAGGGCTGGCACGACGCCCGCGTCGCACTGATGTTCGAAGGAGGCTCATTTGGCTACCCGGCACAAGTTCCTGAACTGGCGGTCGACTCCGATTGGGTAACGAAGTCGGTGGAGCTGAAGGTGCCTGCGGGAGCAACCCGCCTGAACATTCAGCCCGCGATGTTCCGTTGCACCGGCGTGTTCGAGGTCGCCGACCTCAAGGTCACGCCCCACTTGGTGGCAACGACCCAGTTGGCAGACGCCGTGCTGCCAGCCGGCACCAGCCTGAACTGGGACAAGACGCGCGTGACAACGGTGAATGCAAAGCGGGCGCAGGTGTCCCTCGCCGGCATCTGGCGCTTCATCCCGGCAGCGGAAGGAACCGCAGAGCCCGCGAATCTGGGCTGGGCCTATATCAAGGTGCCGGGCAACTGGCAGAGGTCTTCCGATTTTCCGGCCATCGGCGGCGGCCCGCAGTGGGATCTCTATGATGGGGACTTGGTGGCGCGCGCCTGGTACCAGCGCCAAGTGCCGATCCCGGCGGAATGGCAAGGCCGCGCGATCAGCCTGCGTTTCGACCGCATATGCACGGACGCGATTGTCTATGTCAACGGCACGGAGTGCGGAAACATCGCCTGGCCTTGGGGCTCCGTGGACATCACCCCAGTGGTGACGCCCGGCAAAACGGCGGATATCCGGGTGCTGGTGGCGGCCATCGCCGACGCGGAAGAGGTGGGAAACTTCTGGCAGAATGCCTTGAGCGGCACCGTCACTTATTCGTCCGCCGAGCTAAAGTCGCGGGGCCTGACCGGCGGCGTCTTCCTGGAATGCCGTTCGTCGGCGGGGCGGTTGAGCGATGTCTCTGTACGCACATCAACACGGAAAAGGGACATCTCCCTGGACGTGGAGCTAACCGGCGTCAAGCAGGCAGGCCGGGTTCAGTTCGTGGCGGATATGCTCGACGAAAAGGGCGCGGTGGAGAAGAGCTTCATGGCGGACGCGGCGGTGGATGCGAAGGAAACTCAGACCCTTGCCCTCTCCTGGCCCTGGGCCGACCCGCGCCTGTGGGACGTGGGCCAGTCCAACCTTTATACCCTTCGGTTGTCAGTGAAGGGCGCCGGTCTGGATGACGAGTACGACCAGAAATTCGGTTTCCGTGAGTTCTGGATCGAAGGCAGGCAGTTCTTTCTCAACGGAACCGAGATCCACCTGCGGCAGGGTTGCTTTTACGACGGACCGCGCCCGCAGGTCGGGGACAACTTCTCGGAGTTCGGATCCTGGAAGGTGGATGCCCGCGGCGATGCCAGCGATGCGGGGCCGGAACTCGACCAGGCCGATCATACGGGATACCTAGCGGCGGTGTTTGTCCTCGATGCTAACAAATACATGACGGATTCGCGCGGGAGTCTTGTCTGGGAGCAGAATCAGCAGCGTGCCCTGGACCGCGCCGCCGTGTGGATGCGCCACTACGGCAATCATCCGTCTGTGGTCATGTGGGTTGCCGGCGCGAATTTCTTCAACAGCGCGGTGGACGCGGATCCGCGCCATGTCGGCCGCCGCGGCTGGGATCAGAGCAACCAGCGCTGGCAGCGCCTCATGGTTGCCGGCAAGGAGATGTTCGATGCCCTCAAGAAGCTTGACCCCACCCGGGTCTATTACAGCCACGCGGGGGCCTATACGGGCGACGTCTATTCGATGAACTGCTACCTGGACCTCCTGCCGCTCCAGGAACGCGAAGACTGGCTGAGCGAGTGGGCGAAAAGCGGCGAGATGCCGATTACAATGACCGAGTTTGGCACTCCCATGGACTGCACGTTCCGGCGCGGCCATGAAGGTTTTGAAGGCAACATCACCAGCGAGCCCCTGTTGACGGAATACGCCGCCATCTATTTTGGCTCTGACGCCTATTCTGCGGAGGAACCAAAGTATCGGCAGTATCTTCATAACTTGTTCCGCAGCGGGATGCTCTACGACAGTTCCGAGAACCGTTTGGATGAATACGCCAACGACCACAAAATCCAGCAGCTCTTCCGCACCGATACATGGCGCAGTTGGCGGACAGCAGGTCTGCCAGGCGGCCTGCGGACCTGGTCGTGGATGAAGGACGCGCTCAAGGAGAACAACGGACCGACCCTGGCGTGGATCGCCGGCCCAGCGGAGGCATACACAGCCAAGGACCACAACTTCAGATCCAGACAGAAGATCGAGAAGCAGATTGTCCTGATCAACGACACACGCCAGCCCCAGGATTTTACGGCAGCCTGGACTGCCACGGTCGGCGGGAAGGATGTGGATAAGGGTGAGCAGCACGGCAGCTTGGCGGTTACGGAGATCCGATTCATTCCCTTCCAAGTAATCGCGCCCGCTGAGGAGGCCGGTGGCAATGCGGACGGCAAGATCGCGCTGGCCGCAACTATCGGGCAGACCCAGCACCAGGATGCCTTTGCGTTTCGTGTCTTTGGCCAGGACCTGCCGGGCAGCGGTGAGATTGCGGTGGTGGATCGGGATGGCATGACCAGTAAAATGCTGGCGAACCTGGGCTACAGAACCCGGGCCTGGGATGGCGGGGCGGCGCCGTTGGTGGTTATCGGATGCAACGCCATGAAGGACGACACGACAGTGGCTGCCAAGCTGGAGTCCTATGTGCAGGCGGGAGGCCGCGCTCTGATCTGTGGACAAGACCCGGAATGGATGGAACAGGCCCTTGGGTGGCGCGTGTGCCCGAAGGTGAGCCGGCGCGTCTTCCCCATGAATTCCCCGGTCACCCGCGGGATGGATGCCGACGATCTGCGCGACTGGACGGGGAGCAGCACCTTGATTGAGGCTTACCCGGAGTACGTGGCGGGAACTTACCCCTTGGGAGACGAAGGAGATCAGCCCTACGCCGGGTGGCATTGGGGCAACCGCGGAGGAATTACCAGCGCTCCCATCGAGAAGCCCCACCGCAGCGGCTGGCGTCCCCTGTTGGAATGCGAGTTCGACTTGGCCTATACGCCGCTGATGGAGCTAGACTGCGGCCAAGGACGGCTGATCGTCTGCACCCTGGACCTGGAGGACCATGTGGTCCCGGATCCTGCGGCGCGGCGCATAGCCGGGCGCATCGTTGACTACGCGCTTCACTCTCCCCTCTCTCCACGGGTGAGCAAGGTCGTGTATCTCGGCGGCGCAACGGGCGCGGCGTGGCTGGACAGGATCGGGGTGAGTTACGAGCGGTCGGACGCGCTGGCCAGGGGCGCCGGGTTGCTGCTCATCGGTCCGGATGCGGCCTTCGACACGGCGGCACTCAACGCCTACCTGGAGGAAGGCGGCAAGGCGTTCTTTTTGCCGCGTTCGCAGGCGGAGGGGTGGCTCGGCAACACTTTGAAGCCGGCTGCAGCCCATTTTGCCGGGTCGCTGTCTGTACCCGAGTGGCCCGAAGCTCGGGGCCTGAGCAAGTCCGATCTTCGCTGGCGCAGCTTCTTGGACAGTTCCCCCTGGGTCCTAAGCGCAGGCGCGGATGTCGGGGCAGATGGACTGATTGGCCGCAAAACGGTAGGCAAGGGCGTGGCGATCTTATGTCAAGTGGACCCGGATTGCTTCCACGCGGACGAGAAGACCTATTTTCGCTACACGCGCTGGAGGTCCACCCGCGCCGTGGCCCAGTTGTTGGCCAACCTGGGTGCCAGTTTCCCGGTGGATAGCCGGATATTCCATCCCCTCGACACCCCGGCCCCCAACTTGGAGGCTGATCGGCCGGGGCGTCAGAGTACAGGCTACCGAGCTGGCTTGCCAAAGCCCCTGAATCCCAAGCCGGAGGGTGCCCGGTCTCTCGGGTATTATTACCCCGATTATCGCGCCGATTTCCCTATGGGAGATAATCCCTACCGATATTACCGGTGGTAGCGGATGCCCGAGACGGGCGGTGTCCGCTGCGTTCGGTGAAAAAGTGCCTGAAGCGCCATTGAGTCCTGAAATTGTGGCGGCGTTGCCCCCAATGATGCGAGGGCAGCCGGACCGCAATCCTGTGGCCAACGACGGATGGGAACGTCCGGTGGTTGTGGCCGATGTTGTGGTCCAAGGCAATAGGCGAATGAACTTTCGCGGCTGGAGTTGTCCTGAAAACGCTCTCGTGGAATATGCAGATAATAATTGCCACGCCGTGAACAAAAAAGAGTTGGCTTAATCTTGTCTTAAGGTTGGTTCGCGTAAGGTGACACCATGAAAATTCAAATTCATGACCAATGGAAATCACACTTCATGGCCACCTCGCTCGGGATTCTATTCGCGCTGGCGGCCTCCGGTCAGGCCGGCGACCCGCGCACGAATTGCTGGTTCACGACTTATTCCGGCAAATATGCGCGGATTTACACCAACGACATCATGCTCGCCAGCGGCACGGTGTTGACAACGTGGAGCAATGGTTCGCAAACCCAGTCCTTGCCGGCGTATTGCGGGGTGCAGGAAGTGTATTCGTCCTCCGACTCGGTTTATGTCCTCAGTTCCGGGTTGGCCAGTTACAACATGGGGCCGTGGCTTAATGGCGCGTTTCCGAACCTGCCGGTGAATCAGAAGTTATTGTATCGGGTGCCGCGCACCAACAGCGTGCCAGCGACGAAATCAATCACGGAAGGCGGCCAGATTGGCATCTTTGTGGATGGCGTCGAGATGTTCAACAGTTGGGACGCTTTTTACTGGAACGGCACGACTGACACCAGCGGCGGCGGCACGGGTTATTGGAACCGCGATGCTTATGTGAACGAAGGGGCGACGTTCGACGCAGGGAACGCGCACCAGCAAAACACAGGCACCTATCATTACCACGCCAATCCGCCCGGCTTGCGCTACCTGCTCGGCGACCATGTGAATTACAGCACGGCGACCAAAACTTATTCCGAATCCACGAACTTGCCGGTGAAACACTCGCCGATTCTCGGCTGGGTGTCCGATGGCTTTCCGATTTATGGGCCTTACGGGTATTCCAACGCAAGCAATGCCAACAGTGGCATCCGCCGGATGATTTCCGGCTATGTGATTCGCAATGGGAGTTACGGCACGAGCAATCTCACCGCCAACGGGCGCATGACCATTCCGCAGTGGGCGGTGAGGTTGTATAACGTGTCGTCCAACGAATCCGGTCCGAGCGTCAGCACGAGCTATCCACTGGGGCGCTACATGGAGGACAACGATTACCTCGGTGACCACGGTTACACGCAGGGCGTGGATTTCGATCTCGACGAATACAACGGGCGCTTTTGCGTCACGCCGGAATTTCCGAACGGCACTTACGCCTACTTCGTCGCGATTTCAGCCAACGGCACCCCGGTCTTCCCCTATAACATCGGACGCGGCTACTACGGCAGCCCCGTCGGCGGCAATGTTTCATCCATCACGGAATCGGTCACGACCAATTTCCTCGGAGGCCCGGAGGCCACACCGTCATTGAATACACCCACGGTGAACCTTGGCGCAGTGACTTTGACATGGAGCGCGACGGAGGGTGGCACTTACATGGTGCAGTCCACGACAAATTATTCAGCGTGGACCATCAATTCAACGACCGTCGCCGCGGTGTTGAACACGGCGAGTTACACCGAAAACCCAACTGACAATCACCGTTTTTACCGCGTCGCACAGACGGCGCTGGCCGCTTACGATCCCGCCGGAACCGGCGGTTCCACGAGTGGCAACAGCGGCGGAACATTTTCCGTCCCTGGCGGCGCGGTAAGCCGGGGCAATGGGACCAACATCACTTTAAGCATCACGCTCACCGCCCCGCCCAATTTGCCGCCAGCGAACGCCCCGATCACGAGCGTCACACTGGGTTCGCTGACGGCCACGAGCAGTTCCGACGGGACGCAAGGCACGGTGCTGGCAAACCTCACGATTCCGGCGAATGCCACCCTCGGCGCGCAGACCGTCGTGGTCACGTTCTCCCCGCCGCTGAATCAAACGCAAGGTCCGGTTTATACGTTCACCGGCGGGTTCACGATCAATCCATGATTCGATGTGCATGAAAACAGTTTATCCAGCCGCGATTTTCCGCGCGTTGCCCGCGAATGTTTTTGCGGGTCCGCAATTCACCTCGTGGCACACGCTGGATCATTGTTCCTCACGCGGCGGTGAAATCGGCTGTGGCGGCGCCAGCGAAGACGAAGTCTCCGATTTGGAATCCAAGCAACGGTGCTTCTGAGGCCAAATGAACCGGATGCGCACAACCGTCTTTTGCCTCGCCCTGTTGTGGCTCCTGCCCGTGGGGAGTGCCGCCACGTTGCAAATTGAAATCACACCGAGAGTGTCCGGCGAGAATCTCCAGCCAGCGTCCCTGCGTTATCAGACTTGGGCGGGCGAAAGTTTTTCCATCACGCGCGTCAGTTATCTCGTCAGTGATTTTGGGCTGCAACGCAACGATGGCATGTGGCTGGAAATTTCCAATTCCGTCGCGTGGCTGGATTTCGACCAGAACCGTAATTCGATCTGGCTCGAAAGAATTCCGGCGGGCGAATTCAGCGCCGTCCGCTTTACCGTCGGGCTGAATACAAACCTCAACCACGCCGATGTCGCCACTTTTCCAGCCGGGCATCCGCTTAATCCAAACCTCAACCGGCTGCACTGGAGCTGGCAGGGTGGCTTTATTTTTCTAGCGCTCGAAGGTTTGTGGCGAAATTCCTCCGGCGAACTTGACGGCTGGGCGTATCACCTGGCCCGTGACATGAATGCCACGCGCATCACGCTCGCAGCGCCGCTCTTAATTAACAATGAAACCAAAGTGGAATTGGATTTCGACCTTGCCACACTGCTGAATGCGCCGCGCCCGCTTTCCTTTGCCCAAGATGGTTCGTCCACACATTCGCGCGAGGGCGATCCCCTTTCCTCCGCGCTGGTCGCCAATCTGCCGGGCGCGTTTCGCGTCCGTCGCATCAGTTCGTTAACCGAGGCGGAGATCGGCGTCGCTCATCCGAAGCCGCTTTATCTGCCGGCGAAATTCAGGCCGTATCCATTCCAAATGAGCGCGACGTTTCCGATTCCCGAATTGCCGCGCGACAATCCCCTGCTGGTCGAGCGCGTGAATCTGGGCAAGGCATTATTCTTTGATAAGCGCGTTTCGATAAACGACCAGCAATCTTGTGCCGACTGCCATTCGCCGGAGAGAGCGTTCACGGACGGACGCCGCACGGCGCGCGGCGCGGAAGGCGAATTTGGCCCGCGCAAAACCATGCCACTATCTAACCTCGCGTGGAAAACGGACTTTTTCTGGGATGGCCGCGCGACAAGTCTGCGCGAACAGGTTCTGCAGCCGATCCAGAATCCCATCGAAATGCACCAATCGCTCACGAACCTGGTTGTCAAACTGACAAGTGCGGAAACCAATTATCCATCCTTGTTCTCCGCCGCATTCGGTTCCCCGGAAATCACGGCGGAAAAGATTTCGCTCGCGCTGGAGAATTATGTGCTCACGCTCACGTCCTTCAACGCGAAGTTTGACCGCGTGCTGCGCGGCGAGGAGAGATTTACAGCAGAGGAACAGCGCGGGTTTGAATTGTTCTCGACGGAATACGACCCGCGCCGTGAGCAGTTTGGCGCGGACTGCTTTCATTGCCACGGGGGGACGCTATTCCAGAGCCAGAGCTTTGCGAACAATGGCTTGGAGGCGACCTTTTCCGACCCTGGCCGGGGAAAAATCACTGGCAGAACTTCCGACAACGGGAAATTCTCCGTGCCATCGCTGCGCAATGTGGCGTTGACTGCGCCGTATATGCACGACGGCCGTTTTCACTCGTTGGAGGAGGTGGTCGAGCATTATGCGACTGGCGTGAAACGCAGTGCGACGCTCGATCCGAACCTAGCCAAGCACCCCGACGGCGGCGTGCCGTTAAGCGCGGCGGATAAGAAGGCACTTGTGGCATTTCTCAAGACGCTGACCGATCTCCAATTTTCTTCCGCCGAAGATTGATTTTAAACGGGTGCATAAAACTCCATGTGAAAGCGGCAAGTTTTTCGGGAACACGGCGCGGCCCCGGTACATCGTGAACCCGGCCACGGGTGACGTGCGGGAGGACCGCGCCAGATACCTGCAAGCCGCCATCGAGCGGTTTCACCGGGCCGGCCTGCTGGTCATGGTGGACATTCATAATGAAGACCGCGCCGTTGAACTTGACCCTGCCTGGCAGGATGCCTTTGTCCGGTTCTGGGGATTGCTGGCGGCGCGGCTCTCCCGGTTCGACCCGGAACTGACCATCCTGGAAATCATCAACGAGCCCGTGTTCGACCGGCGCGAGGAGGAATGGAATACGCTCAATGCCCGTCTGGCCGCCGTCATCCGGCAAAATACGCCGCAGCACACCATCGTCACCTCCGGTCCCAACTGGGGCGGCATTGACGGGCTGAACAAGCTCAAGCTGCTCCCGGATCGCAACGTGATTTATTCCTTCCACTGCTACGATCCATCCACCTTCACACACCGAGGTGCTCGCCGCCAGCCACTTCGGCTGGGCGGTATGGGGCTGGGACGAGGGCTTTGGCATCAACCGCAGAATCGTGAATGGCCAGGCGGTGGTGGACGCAGTAGTCGTCAAAGCCCTGGGGTTGAAGGAGATCTGAGCGATGATACACTCATAAGGAGCAAGAAACAGGTCAACTCGCTGCCTGGTTTGCCGCTACATCAAGGCCAATTCTGGTTGTTGCTGGGGGAAGCCGACTAGGCGTTGAGGGAATTGGAAGCCCTCTCCAATAGAGCTTGGAATCATCCCTCGGCCATCAAAGCCCGTGTTGCTGCTCTGGAGGTTTAGGGGCCGGTCAATTGAGATCTCGCGAGAGAATCAATTTCAGCGTCACTTGGTCTGAGGCCCTGGTCAGGCCAAGCCCGGCCCCGAATTCTATGTTCACCAGCTTGGTCGCATAATCAATGACGCCAAAAACCTCATGGAACTGCTGATTCGACGGAAGAAAACGCGTCACCGTTCCGCAATCCGCATACTCCTCCAGCGCCAGCGCCAATTTGTCGTTGCAATTGTAGGCGATTCGGCAGGCGGGCGCGAATTCCAACCTTCTCAAGCCGTCAAAATGCGTATCCACAATCGGATTGATGATGATGTCCACCGGATGCAAGTGGAGACCAAGGATGGGCCGCATCTCCCCGGAAAAGCGCGTCGTATCCCAGAATTCAGAGTTGTAACTGTATTCGAAATTCAGCCCGTAAAAGAACGTGCGTTCGGAGGCGTGCGGGGAGACGAAAAGGCTGCGCAATTTGAAGCCGTCAAACGAAGACCCGCGATCCCGCGAATAACTGTAGATCGGCATGTACAGACCGGCTTCGTACCAATCCGTGACACCGTAGGCCCATTCGGGAACGCCATTGAATGATTTATCCGGGATAATGCCGCCGGGGAAGGCCGGCCTGTCGCGTCCCAGTGGCGTATAGTTGTCGTGCCAGGTGAGATTGAATTTGCCCGGCGCGGCGATTTCGGCATCGTAAACTTGGATCTCGTCGGTTTGACCCCAAGCCGTTGCCATCGCGGAACTAAACACCATGAGCAAAGGGGCCACCCAAACTGCGCCGGGTTTTCGATTCATCAGCGGCACAAAATAGCGGCCCCTCACCAGGATGCAAGAAATTTCAGGACAGAAATCTCAGGACCAAGAAATGTCCTCGACTTGACTCAAATAAACCAAAGCGTCTTGAATGAATTGCTCCGAGTGAAAGGCGGATCGAAGGAGGACCATGCGGATGCGAGGGAGTGGATGTCGCTCTTCTGGCATGAGGCAGTGGTCGGCAGCAAGTCCCCATCCGGCGTTCCGGGTCAAAATCCCGCCCAACGAAAACTTGCAACGCCACAGAATTTATGCTGAAATCACTACTATGAAGCGGAAAGTGAAAGAAAGAAGTTCTGTCCAATCGGATGCGAGTGTCAGCCATTTGCCTTCGGTTGCCCTGTTTGTCCCCTCCAGCCAAAAGGCACTCGACTGGTTGAAGAAGAACTGCGTTGCGGAGCAGCGGCAATGGGAAAACGACAACTTGAGCGTCGAACCGAGGATGGCGAATGCGATCATTCAAGGCATGAAAGCCGCATGATTGGTGGTCGTTAGCGAGCCTTAACGAAGGTCTTTGGCCATATCCTTTTCCGGCCAGCAACCGGCGCCACCCGATGATTGAGGTTGCATTTTCCCCGGCAGATGGGCAAATGTAGGCCACGCCTAAAACACCAAAAGCAGCAAAACGCACACCCAACGCAGCATTCATGAAGCTGGTCCAGCCGGACGTAAAGCTGGCCCTGGTCGTGGGTGACAAACCGCTTCCCCGCACCGAGTTGGCGAAAAAGCTCTGGGCCCACATCCGCAAGAACGGTTTGCAGGATGCCAAAAAGAAAACGCGCACCAACGCCGACGAGAATTTGCAGGCGGTGTTCAACGGCAAGAAGCAGGTCAGCATGTTTGAAATGACCAAGCTGGTTTCCGGGCACTTGAAGAAATAGGGGCGGCCGGGGGCCAAGCTGTCGAGCGGGCCATGTGAAGCGCAGGGATCATGGTGACCGGATCATTGAAGCCCGGACGGTCCGCGAGACACATCATCATTTCCAACGTCTTTCAGCCCCTTCTTCCCCTCCGCCCGGACCTTGGCCCATCTCGCTTTGGCCGCCGCTCTAAGTTTCGCCCTGACCGCTTGACTGCTGCGCCGGTCCTTCTTTTTGGCGGCCTTCAGCTTGGCCGAGCGTATTTTGCGTGCTTTGGCCAAAGCCTTCACCAGTTTGCGGCGATGGGCGGCGGTCAAATGATATTTGCGCTTGGCGGGAACTGGGGCTTCCTCCGTGGCCGGGATTGGAAGTTCACCTCCACCAGCAATTGACTCGATTTGGTTTTGCAGGGCCTCAATCTGCTCCTTGATAGCGATGATTTGGTTGAGCTGGGTTGTCGTTAAATTTGTAATGTTCATGCGCGATTTTTAATGTCAGTGGGATTTGGAGTCAATCACGGAGATGGCTGCGCAACAAATGCACAGTTAGGCGAAAACGACATAATCAGCTCGATATGGGTATCGCCCCAACCGGAGCTGACTTCGACTTCGACCGGGTAGGCTTCAATGCCGTGGACGGCGGCGGAGCAGACCTTGGACAACATGCGTCAAGTTGTATTCCACCGGACGTGGAAGGGCAAACGATAAGACGTGAGAGCGTTGAAACGCTCGGCAGGCTGGGGAGAAGTGCGGGGCGTGGGGCGGGCTGCCGTCCAGTGCCAGTTCGTCCGCGATCCGTGATCAAGCTCGCCAGGCGGGGACGGCCCTGGCCATCTGCCACATCATTTGGTCGAGCGCAAGTTCCGAGCCGTCGGCGCGCGCGTTGGCAAAAGCCGCCCAGCACAGACCGCTGGCGGTCCGGACCATGATACTGGTGGTGCCTGGCAAATTCCCGGTATGCCAGAAATTGGGTACGCGGTTGACGAACCAGCCGCAGGCATAACCCGCGTTCGCCGCGCTGGCCGTGAGCATGGTTTTGATGGTCTCGGGCCTCAGTAAGTTCGGCACGGTGTCAGAGCCGCCCACCCGCAGTGCAAACCTCACCAGGTCGCCCGGCGTGGCTATCCAGCCGCCATGGGAGTCCATGCGCGTGACGTTCATGTTGTAAGGGTTCTCGTGGCGGTCGCGGTCATAATAACACACCTCATCATGCGCGCGCTGAACCAAGGTGTTGCCGGCCAGTTGCATGTCACGAATCCCGCACGGCTCGAGCACGGCTTGGCGCACATACTCGGCGTAGCGCCGCCCCGAGGCCTTTTCCACGACCCGGCCCAGGATGCAATAGCCGAAATTCGAGTAAGCGTAGTTTTGCCCCGGCTCATCCTTCAATGGTTGATTTCGCAATGTCCAGGCGATCAGTTCCTGGTGGTCCATGTCCTTGTTGCGGAACATCGGATCATCCCCGTCGTTTCTCCACCCGCCGCCGGTGTGCGTGAGCAGGTGGCGCATGGTTATCTTGCGGACGCGCTCGGGAAGACTGTCGCCGTAGTCAAAGCCCAGCACTCCGCCCGCCCCGAAAACGCGGTCCTCCAACTTCAGGCGGCCTTTCTCGATCAGGGTAAAGACGGCGACGGAGGTGATCGGCTTGCTCACGCTGGCGATGCGAAACAAATGGGCAGGCGTCACACCTTCCCCGGCGCCGTCGTCCGCATGGCCGAAACCGGCTTCATAGACCACTTCCCCATGGCGCGCAAACGACACGGACAACCCGGGGACGCGGCACTTGTCCATGAATTGCCTGGCCGCCTTGGCGATGGCCTCTGCCTCCGCTTCGCTGGGCTTGGGCTGATGTTGGCTGTCCTGCGCGAAGATGGGAACGGGGCGGCAAACCGCTGAGATAGCCCCAGCGGCGATGAAGCCGCCCGCCTGGGCAAAAAAGTCACGCCGAGAAATCCGCGTCATATCCAGTTATCCAGTATTGGTTGAACGAGTGTGGTGCGTTGGCGACGGAGTTGGAAGTGAAAAGATACGCAGATCCTGCACATCGGTTTCATCATGGAGGCATCAGCTCCCCGTGCAATTTTGGCCAGGATGAGATCAAGAGCTGAGCGGATGGTTCATTTTACAGTTCGCACCACGTTAGCGGCTCGGAAAATGGGCCGTCAACAATAGATGTAATGCCGATTTGGCTCAACATCTGCAGGTCCGCTCGTGCGGTTTGTGGTGCCCTGGCTCGGTTATTTGCCGGAACAACACCGGAAAAAAAGCATGGCCTTGTCGAGGGCGTGCCAGTGGTTGTCCTACCCCCTGTGACATGTTGAGCGTGAACTTGGGGATGCTGCCGGATTGGGCGGGTCTCAGCTGGAATGAAAATCGTTATTCAATAAGCTTTGGAACAGGTTGTTGAACTATTTCGTGTGCCAGCCAGCGGCGATTGCGGCTGCTCCGGCGCGGCCAAAATGCCCGTGCTGCGGCAGCGACATGATGCCCTTGCGCTGAAGTATTTCCTGCGAGTGCCATGATAGCAGCGGCGCCGGCGCAATTCACGCCAACCTCGAAGCCCTGGATGCAGGGATGGAGCTGATTGGGCGCTGCGCGTGGTTGGTGATCGAGGCCGGTGTTGTTGTCTTGATGTTCGCCTTCCAGGGCGTCGTCGCGGTTCTGGTCATTGTCGCCCAGTTCGTCGTCAACGGTGCGATGTTCCTGTCATTCCAGGCACTGCCGGGCGGCAGGCCGCTCCCTGTGCCTAACCTTGGAAGACATGGTGGTGGCTACTGTCAGTGCGGCGGCACGGCTCGGGCGTCGCCGTCGTAAAAACTACGGTCGCATGGTTTTTTGAAACCAAATCCTGGTAATCTGAATCGAAAACCGCCCGAATAAGGTTTCAAAAACCGAACTCGCATAGATGATCCGACAGGGCGGTCGGTCGAACTGAACATATTCGCGGTGTCCCAGAATCTGGCTTTGCCAAGATCCTAATATTGTGGCTGCCCAGATCAGGGCGTAATCATTGGCACTTTCGCGGCACGGAATGCGATATACCGCTGATATACCGTCGATTTGCTGGAGCAGGATGCCGCTGGATGCCGCACACTTTTTTTCTTCCTATGAAAGAGCGATCTACCGAAGGAGAAAAAACACTCATCTGACTACGGATCAGAAGGTTATAGTTTCAACTCCTTGGGTGCGCCACTTGGTAAGGCCGTTAGCCAGCCATTGGGCTGCAAATTCTCGCTCGAGGCGGAAGCCGATCCCACCCGCATGGCCTTCGGCTTCACCACGCCGCGGCACTTGGCTTTCGCCCAGCATCGCGACGAAATGGCAGGCTGGCTTTTGGGCTATGGCGCGGACCCGTTTTCGGAAAAACGCTTCGTGAATGACAAAACCACTCCCTTCGAACTCGATATTACGGCCAGCCGCGGCAGCCTCAGCGATTGCCCGATATTGTGCCCAGGCCGGTCAACGCGCTGGAGTTCTGTCTTGGCTCGCTCGCCGAAATGACGGATAACGGCCTGTATGAAAATGAAGACCCGCCTTGGCCTGCCGCTGATCGGACTGTGGATGGGCGCTTTTCTGCCCAGAGGCTTCGCCCTGGGCCACGCTCCCTATGTCGAGACTTTCAAAACCAAAGACAGTTTCGCCATTGTCCAGGACACCCTCGCCGCGCACCTCTGGGTGGATGCCGGTGATTTTCCCGGCGTCCTGCGCGCAGCCAGCGATCTACAGAAGGACGTGGCCCGCGTCACCGGCGTGACACCGGCGGTGAGCCTGGCGGCCGGCGCGCCCGGGCCGAACGCCATCATTGCCGGCTCGATTGGCAAAAGTTCTATAATTGACAAAATGATCAGCGCCCACAAGATTGATGTCTCCGGCATCATGGGCCAGTGGGAGTCGTTTCTCATCCAGGTGGTGCCAGATGCGGCCCCCGGCCTGGCCAGCTCGCTGGTGATTGTTGGAAGCGACCAACGCGGGACCATTTTCGGCGTTTATGACCTTTCCGAGCAATCGGGGTGTCGCCGTGGTATTTTTGGAGTGATACGCCGGTGGAACACAAATCCTCCCTCTTTGTCAAGGCTGGCCGGATTGTGCAAGGGCCGCCTTCGGTCAAATATCGCGGCCTTTTTTTAAATGACGAGAGTCCCGACCTGACCGGATGGGTGCGGGAGAAATACGGAGTGGTGCCGGCGGCCGGTGGCGCGCCGACGGCCAATTATGGCCGGGGGTTTTACACCAATCTCTTTGAATTGATTCTGCGGCTCAAGGGCAACTACCTCTGGCCGGCGATGTGGAACAACCGTTTCAACGAAGACGATCCGGCAAACCCCCGGCTGGCCGACGAATACGGCATCGTGATGGGCACCTCCCACCAGGAACCGATGCTGCGGGCGCAAAAAGAGTGGGACTGGGGAACCAATTACGGACGGGTCTTTGGCAACTGGAATTATTCCGTGCCCCGGCAACAACCCTGGCTCCAGCAGTTTTGGCGGGACGGGGTCCGGCGCAACAAAGATCTTGAAAGCATCTTCACCCTGGGCCTGCGCGCGGAGAATGACAGCGGCGCGCCCATTGGCAAGGACTTGACCGGGGAGATCGTCAAGGTGCAGCGGCAGATCCTCGCCGAGGAAGTTAATCCGGATTTGACCCGGGTAACCGGCAGCGCCATTACCTGGACGTTTTCAACAAGGGGAAGACGCCCTTTGCCTTCACTGCCTCCGCCAGCGATCCCTGGATCATCCTCAGCGAAACCGGGGGCACGGTCGAAAAGGACGAACGTCTCTGGGTCAGCGTGGATTGGAGCAAGGCCCCCCCGGGCGCGGCGGCCGGCGCGGTGCGGGTGGCCGGAGTCAATACCAATTTCAAGGTCGAAGTGGCGGCCTTCAACCCCGCGGAAGTGACGCGCGATTCCTTGCAAGGCTTCGTTGAAGGCGAAGGTCTTGTTTCCATCGAACCCGAGCATTGCACGAAGATAATTGACGCCGGGGCGAGCCGCTGGATCAAGATCGAAGATTATGGACGCACCTTGTCGGGGATGAGGGCGGCGGGGCCTCTGGACGCGCCAGAGGCTGCGCCTGGAAAGGACTCGCCGTGCCTGGAGTACCGGATGTATCTGTTCCATGCAGGGGATGCGGAGGTCATGGCCATTGCGGCCCCCGCCTTGAATTTCGTTCCTGGCCGGGGGCTTCGTTTCGCCGTCTCCTTTGATGACGCGCCGCCGCAAACCGCGATCCTCCTTCCCGCAGATTACACCGCGCAGAACGGCAACCGCGACTGGGAGGAATCGGCCAAGGACAACGCGCGCGCAGTCAAGACGACGTTTAAGCTATCCAGCCCCGGCTACCACACCCTGAAACTCTGGATGGCGGATCCGGGCGTTGTCCTGGAGAAACTGGTGGTGGATCTGGGCGGATTAAAGCCGTGTTATCTCGGCCCTCCGGAGAGCTATTTCAATGGAATTCCCGTCTCCACGAAAAACTGAAAAATCCGGGCGATGGAAAGGCCCAAGCCGCGGACGGCAGATCATGGAGCATTGACCATTTGCGCCATGGTGGCGCCAAGGGTTGTGCGGGGGAGGGGATGATTATTCATGGGAATTCGTTTCAGGCGGTTTGCGGTCCAGGTTCATTGCGGCGTTCGGCAAGTTCGTCGGCGATTTGGATCGTCAGACGTTTGTTGATCGGATAGGCGGCCAGCAAGAGGGTGCAGACCCCAAAGAGGATGCCGACATGGATGCTGGACAACATGCGGAAGCCCAGCAAATTCTCGGCCGTCGGGGCCGCCTTCGGGTCGTAGCCATACAGGCCGGCCATGATCCAAAGGCCGGCGGCAGAGCCGAGGCTTAGGCCCAATTTGAGGGCAAATCCGATCGTGGCGAAGACAATGCCAGTGGCGCGGCGTCCGGTTTTCCATTCGGAGTAATCCACCACGTCGGCGTAGATGGCCCAGACCAAACCGATGGTCGGGGCATAGACAATCGCGATAAAACCGGTCAAAGCCACCATCCCGCCGATATTAGCGGGTGGCAGGAAATAAAACGCCAGAGTGCCAAGGCTCGCCAAGCCGAAGCCAGCCACCGTCACGGCCTTCTTGCCAAATCGCCTGGCGAGGGAAGGGGAAAGGAGAATGACGATGATCGTGACCCCGGTGCCGATCATGTTGATGATGCTGTTGGCCACGTCGGCCACGTTGGATTTGTCCGGCAGGACGATGTAACCAAGCCAGCTCAAAATGCCTCCTGGAGGCAGGCCGCCGGCGGGCGCCGTCAGGCCCAGCCCATGCAGCCAATTATCCAGGGCTGCCTTGTCTGCATAATAATGGTAGTAATTGTAGAGTGCGTAGCCCCGCAGAACCAGGATCGTGAAGTGGGTAAAAGTCATGCAGAACATCACCATCCAGGGGAAGTTCCTAAGCAGATCGGAGAAATCCTGCCGGGGGGACGTCTTCGCCTTGGAAATGGGCTGAACGCGTTCGCGGGTGGTGAAAAAAGTCGTGAGGAATAGCACGAGGCAAAGGACCGCCCACAGCCCCATGACCATCGTCCAGCCACGTTCCTTGTCGTGCTCCGGGCCGGCGAACTTCGCCACCAACGGGAGCGTGAAACCGCCGACCATGAATTGCGCGGCATTGACAGAGACGAATCGGTAAGAATTGAGGCTGGCGCGCTCGGTGACATCCCCGGTCATAACTCCGCCCAAAGCCGAGTACGGCATGTTGTTGGCCGAGTAAAGCGTCATCAACAGAATGTTGGTCACGAACGCGTAGGCAATATTCAAAGCGTGGCCGAAATGGGGCGTGGTGTAGGCCAGGACCATCACCACCGCCCAGGGAATCGAAGTCCAGAGCACCCACGGGCGGAACCGGCCCCAGCGCGTTTGGGTGCGATCGGCCAGAACGCCCATCAGCGGGTCAAAAAACGCGTCCCACAGACGCGAAACCAGCAGGATGGCCGCCGCCAATTTAGCGCTCAGACCAAAAACCTCGGTGTAGAAGCTGGCCTGAAACAAAATCATGGACATGAAGACGAAATTGGCTGCCGCGTCGCCCGCGCTGTAACCCGCCTTTTCGATGAAGGAAAGCTTCCGCGTTGGTTCGGACATAACGGGTTATTTCACTGTCAAAACGACTTTGAGCAAGTCGCGATCTCGCGAAGAATTGCCCACCGCGATCTGGAACTCGCCCGGCTCCACCACAAAATTCATGTGAATGTCGTAGAATGCCAGCAATTCGGGGGTGATGTCGAGCACGACCGTCTGCGTGGCGCCCGGCGCCAGGGTCACTGTCTGAAAACCCTTGAGTTCCTTGACGGGCCGGGTGACGGTGCTGACCCGGTCGCGGATATACATCTGGACGACTTCCGCGCCGGCGCGTCTGCCGGTATTGGCCACCTCCACCAGGACGCGGGTGGATTCGCCGCGCCCGATCTTCTTCTTCTCCAGGCGAAGGTTCCGGAAGGCGAAGCTGGTGTAGCTCAGACCGTAACCAAACGGAAAGAGCGGCGTTGCGTCGTCGAACAAATAGCCGCGCCGCGCGGAGGGTTTGTAGTTGTAAAACACCGGCAGATGGCCTGCGGAACGCGGAATGGAAATCGGCAGCTTGCCGCCGGGGTTGTGGCCGCCAAACAACACTTCCGCAATCGCGCGGCCGGTTTCCTGGCCAAGATACCAGCACTCCAAAATGGCCGCCGCATGTTGCGCCGCGTAGTTGATGGAAATCGGCCGTCCGTTTAAGAGCAGGACCACGACCGGTTTGCCGGTTTCTACGAGTGCCTTGAGCAGAGCTTCCTGCCGCCCGAATAAATCGAGGCTGGCACGGTCGCCCATGTGGTGGCGCGACCAGGCTTCGCGGGAAGTCTGCTCGTTGTCACCAATGGCAAGAATGATCACGTTGGCTCTCTTCCCGACCCGGACCGCTTCGGCAATTCGCCTCGCGTCCTCGCGGGGATCGCCCGGCGTGACCGCATCCTGACTCCAGGAGCCGCCCTCCGTAATCTTGCAGCCCTCGGCATGCGCCAGCTCGGCACGGTCGCCGAGGCAAGTCCTGATGCCTTCCAAAACGGTAACGAAGTGCGGCGGCGCGCCGCTGTAGCCGCCGAGCAATTCCCGGTCTGCGTTTGGCCCAATCACGGCGATGGTTTTCAGTTTGGCCGGATTCAGCGGCAGCAAATCATTCTCATTCTTGAGCAAAGTGATGGCTTCGCGCGCGGCACGAAGGGCGAGTTTTTGATGCCTCTCACAGCCGACAATTCTCTCCGCTTCCGCTGGGTCAACAAAGGGATCGTCGAACAGCCCCAGCTTGAATTTCCACAACAGCATCGGGGCAATAAGTTCGTCCAGTTGCGATTCCTTAAGGACCTTTTTGTGCACAAGCTCCACGAGGCTCAAATAACAATCCGGATCCGGCAGCTCCAGGTTCACGCCGGCTTTGACGGCGAGCGCGGCGGCTTCCTTTTTGTCGGCGGCAACAAAATGGCCGTGCGTCTCGGGACGATGGTGCAGTTCCCGGATGGCGTAATAATCGGAAACCACAAAACCTTTGAAGCCCCATTCCTTGCGCAGCACCTCCCGCAGCAGCCATTCATTGGCGTGTGATGGCACTCCGTCAATCTCGTTGTAGCTGGCCATCACGCTGATGCAGCCGGCTTTTTGGATGCATTCCTTGAACGGCTGCAAAAAAGTCTCGCGCAGGACACGCTCGGAAACGTTGACCGGGGCGCAGTTCTGGCCGGATTCCGGCTGGCCATGCGCCGCAAAATGCTTCAACGTGGCAATGAGGCTGTTTTTGGCGCGAAATTTCCGGTCGCCCTGAAATCCGCGCACGGCGGCCATGCCGAGCTGTGTGTTCAGGAACGGGTCTTCGCCGTACGTTTCTTCGACACGCCCCCAGCGCGGATCACGCGCCACGTCCACAACCGGGGTCAGAGCCTGATGCGCGCCGCGAAGGCGCGTTTCCTTGGCGGTCATGGCGTAGAGGGACTCGACCAATGCGGGATCAAACGTGCCGCCGAGAGCGATGGGCTGTGGAAAGCTGGTGGCCCCGATGGCGGCGTGGCCGTGCAGACATTCCTCGTGGAAGATCACCGGAATGCCGAGGCGCGAGTTCCCGATGAAGAACTTCTGGATGGCGTTGGTCAGCTCGGCGGTCGCGCGCGGCGATAAACCAATCCGGCCATCCAGGGGCTTGCTCCCCGCGTCGCTGGGACGGCCAACCTGCCCGATGCCGTGGCCCCTTTTGAACGCAACCTTCGCCTTGGCGGGATCAAAGTTGCCCTCGGCATCCAGGAGCTTTGTTGATTTTTCCTGCCACAGACACATCATTTGCGCCGCCTTCTCCTCGAGAGTCATCCGGGCGAGCAAATCGCGGACACGCTTTTCCGGTGCTAGTGCAGGACGCCTGTAGTCGGGTTGCTTCATTTTAGTGGAGAAGTCACACCAGGGGGTTGAGTTGGCGCACCAGGCCCGGTGCTCGCGCCCGGGTCGAAGTTGCTGGCTGGCCCTCATCGCCTGGGCCGGCTGGCGGCGGGGTCTGGGCAAAGCAGACGCCGGAGGACAACACGACGGCGGCCAGTGATGTGAAAACAGCCATTGAATTGTTCATCTTGACGCGTCTGTTAAGCCCGCTGCGCCGTCGCCTCGCGCCGGCTCGCGCGACTCTGCCCGGAAAAGCAACATACCATTATGGTGTCGCGGGCGCGGCTGCCGGCAAGGACGGAGCCATGATGTAGTCGCCCACCGATCGAAAAAAACGATGGTCATCGAATCCTCCTTGGGTGGGTTGGCCCAATGCCAGCCCAGCCGTCAGTGCCGCCGCCACCGCTGCCGCCGGTAGAGAACATCGTTTCTGTCTTATCTGCATGTTTGTCCTCATGTCGAAACCGCAGAAAGGCAGTAATTTCGTCGAAACCAACACGCCGGCATCAAACCCGGCAATGGCAAGACTGATATGACCTTCTGTCGGCTGCCCACTTGCAAACAAACTGCAAAAAGGCGGCGGAAGGGTCCTTTCTGCGCCCTTTTTGCCATCTCATGGTCAAGGCAATATGACCCGATTCGCCCCCTTTTGGCAATCATAAATGCGCCAGGAGATTGTTGTTTGGTTGATTCCGTGAACATATATTCGGCCTATGAAAATGTCAGTCACACAAAACACCAGTACCTTGGCGGCGAGTTTTCTCATGCTCGTGGCTTCGGCCCGCGGGCAAGCGCCCGCGGATGCCGGCGCTGCCGCGCCCGCGCCGATCCCGTATGCCACGTTGCAGGTGATTTCCAACGGTGATTCCGACGCTGTTATCGCCGAAAAAGCCGCCAAAGTCTTGCCGCGCGCCAATCAAACGGACTGGATGCGGCTGGAGCGGACGTTTTTCCTGCACTTCGGCGTGAACACGTTCAACGGCGTCGAGTGGGGCAGCGGTCGCGAAGAGCCTTCGATTTTCAATCCTACGGAGCTGGACGCGAACCAATGGCTCAGCGCGATGCAGAACTTCGGCGGCAAGATGATCGTGCTCGTTTGCAAACACCACGATGGATTTTGCCTGTGGCCGACTCGCTACACGCCGCATTCGGTTGCGGCCAGTCCGTGGCGTGACGGCAAGGGAGATGAGGTGCGGGAAGTGGCCAAGGCCGCGCGCGCCGACGGCCTCAAGCTGGCCGTTTACCTTTCGCCTGCGGACCTTTACCAGTTGAGAACCAATCCTAAAAACCCGGGCGGATATTATGGCGACGGCAGCAGCAATGTTCTCTCGGTCATCCCCACTGATCCGGCCCGCTTCAAGACGAATCCGGGGGTGGGGCGCACGCCGCCAGCAGGTTTCACGAACTGCACCTATGCGGTGGACGACTACAATCGTTACTTCTTGAACCAGCTTTACGAATTGCTGACCGAATACGGACCGATTGCCGAAGTCTGGTTCGATGGCGCCAACCCGAATCCCAGTGTCAAGGAGACTTACAACTATGCGGCATGGTATGATTTGATCCGCCACCTGCAACCCGGTGCGGTCATCATGGGCAAGGGACCGGACGTGCGCTGGGTGGGCAATGAAGGCGGGGTCGGACGCACGACGGAATGGAGCGTCATTCCGCTGCCCAAATCGCCTGACAGTTTCATCTGGCCGGACATGACGGCTGGCAACCTCGGCAGCCGCGCCCAACTCACGTCCGGTTCATTTCTTTGGTGGTATCCGGCGGAAGTGAACGTCACCATTCTCGCCAACGGCCAATGGTTTTGGTCGCCCGGGAAACACCCCAGGAGCCTGTCGCAATTGGTTGACATTTACTACTCTTCCGTGGGGCGCAACGGGAATTTGATTTTGAATCTGTCTCCCGACACGCGCGGTCTGATTCCAGACGATCAAGTCGAGGCATTAAGCCGGATGGCGCAGGTGGTCCACGATACTTTCGCCACCAACCTCGCTTCCGGCGGCAAGCTGACGGCCGACAATTCCAACGCTGCCAACCGCCCGTCGCTGGCACTGGATGGCAACCTCGACACCTGGTGGGAAGCCGCGCCGGGCCAAACCAACGGCACACTGACCTTGACGCTTCCTGCGGCGGCCGCCTTTGATGTCGTCTCATTGCAGGAGGCGGTGGACCATCGTGGCCAGAGAATCGAGTCTTTTGCCATTGATGTTTGGAACGGGTCCAATTGGGTCGTGGCGGAAAAAACTTCGTCGGACGAGCTTACGACTGTCGGACATCGTCGCCTCATTCGGTTGAAATCGCCTGTGACCACCAGCCAGGTGCGCATTCGCATCACCGGCTCGCGCAGGGAGCCGACACTGGCCGAGATCGGACTCTTCAAACAAGCCGTGGCTGGTTTGCCTCCGGCCATTTCAGATCGTGGCGCCAACGGCTTGGTGACTATCAGCAACACCAGCGGTTGCAAAATGGTTTACACGGTTGATGGAACGGCACCGACAACCAATTCGCCTGTTTACAATTCGCCGATAGGTGTGCCGGCGGGCGGAACCGTGCAAGCCGCCTGCCTGATGCCAAACGGGCAGCTCGGCATTGTGGCTGCAAAATCCTTCCTTGGTTTGCCGCCAACCGGCTGGAAAGTCATCGGCGTGGATAGCCAGGAAACGACCGGGGCCGACAACGGCGCCGCCAAAGCGATTGACGGCGACTCATCCACCTTCTGGCACACCTCATGGAACAACGATCTGGCATTGCCGCACTATTTGACTGTCGACATGGGCAGTTCGCATCGGATTGCCGGGTTCACATATCTGCCGCGGCAAGACGGAAACCTCAACGGCGTCGTCGAACGCTACCGCTTTGAAACGAGTGCGGACGGAAGCAATTGGACGACCAATGTTGCCTCGGGCACGTTCGCCAACATTCGGAACAACCCGTCTCTACAAGTAGTCAGGTTTGCGTCCGTCAACGCCCGGTTTTTCCGTTTCACGGCTTTGCGGGAGATCAACGCGAATGGCTGGACGAGTGCCGCTGAAATTTCCGTCTTGCCCGCCGGCGGAAGTGGTGACTGACGCGGTGAGTTCGCATTTCCTGGCCACAACCACTTGCCGTTGGCAAAAACTCCATCCGGTCTGAAAACGCTGGGCTTCCACGACATTTCAAGCAATCCTCTGCCGCATGAACCGATGGCTGAACGCCCTGCTCCGCCTGGCCGTTGCTGGACTGAAATCCCTCCGTCAAGAACGCGGCCAACTGTCAGGCGTTACAGGGTGTTTCCCTATTAAATTGCCGATTATTTGATGTATCTTCTTCAAGGCGTTCTAAAGTTCCAGCGCGACTTGTCGCTCTTGGGGTCGAACTTGGCCAGCGTCGGTGTGCTGCCGCCCACTGCGGTCAGGGCCAGGGGTTCCTTGGAATTGGGCACGGTCTTGGGCATGATGCGGTAAGTCCCATCGGTCAACTGGTCCAGGCGCCACAGTTGTTCGGGCTTGCCGGCAAAGGCGGGAACCGCAACCACCTCGGCGTCTTCGGTTGCGGCCAGAGCGCGATCCGTGCCGGCGATCGTGATCTTGAAATAGGGCGAGCCGGGATAGCCGCCGGCGTCGGCGACGGGGGTGATCGTCCACTTCTGATTGGGCCGCATCATGTAGTCGGTGATGCGAATGTCAATGTTGCCGGCCGGCCAGTTCGATGACACCGCAGCGAGATCCTGGAGCGGGACCGGGGTCACGGGTCCGCCACCGCCCCGGGGACCACGGCCCCCGCCACCCATCCGCACGAAATCCACAGCCAGCTCCAGGGCAAAGCCGCTGCGCTCGGACTGGATCTCGTAGGTGCCTTCCTTGAAGTTGTCCCCGGCAACGGGCCATCCATTTTGCCAGAGGAGCGGACGGATATCCAGCACACTGCGGCCGGAACGGTCCAGGTCGGCTTCGTAATGGCAGGAGAATTTCTGCACGCCGTCGCCCAGATCGAGCAGGCCGAAGTGGCCAGGCCCGACATGGCGGCCGCTGGCGGCGACGACGAGCTTGCCGCCGCCTCTGAGCATGTCGACGCCAATGTTGTCAAGGTAGGGGCCCATCACGTTCTTGGCGCGGCCCACGACGATGTTGTAGGTGGAGTTGGCGCCGTCGCAGCAGGTGCCGTGGGTGCCAAAAAGGTAGTACCAGCCGTCGTGATAGATCGGGTCAGTGGCTTCACAGTCTATGGCGACGTTAACGGGCTGGTTGTCGGGGAGGCGCATGCCGGTCTTGGGATCAAGCTCGACGATGCGAATGAACCCGAAGTAGGTCCCGTAGGTGACCCAGAGGCGGCCATCGGTGGGATCGAGCAGGAACCCCGGATCAATGGCATCGCAGTCCTCGACGCCGTCAGACGAAGCGACGACGTTGTTGTCTTTAAATCCAAAGTCGGGGGAACTGGGGTCGAGCGTCTTGCTCCACATCACATGAATTGACCCGGCATGCCCTCCCCCCAAACCGCCGCCGGTTGAGGCATAGGCCAAGTAGTAGCGATCTCCGATGTGGATGGCGTCGGGGGCCGCGCCGCCGCCGGGACGCACGGCCCCGCTGTGCCAGGTCCAGCCGTCGTCGGACATCAAGCCTCCGCTGCCGGTGCCGAAAGCGTAGTATTTGCCGTCGCACTGGATGACGGTGGAGGGATCGTGGATGTAGGGTTCGCCGTCCAGAGCCAATGCCGGACGAGACAGCCAGAGAGAGAGCAGGGTGGGAACCGCTGCTGCCAGAATACGGGATTTCATAGAAGTTCCGAAAACCAAACGAGAGAGACCAAGAACAGGACGACTCATTAAACCGGCGACAACGCCGCGCCCTGTGGACATGACACCGGGACAGCAGGCAGCAGCCGGGAGGGCACGGCCTGGAATCCGGCAGGCTTTAATTTCCAGCGTTTTCAAGGCTCAGTGTGAGATCTTTTATCGGATCACCATTCTCGTTGATAAAGCGGACGCAGAAATCGCTCATGCCGGGGCCATTGATGACGGCGCCGCGAAGGACGTTCCGGCCCTGGTTGAGGGTGAGGCGTTTGGAGACGCCGTCATCCATCACCATGCGCCGATCGCCGAAGAGGCCGACGGCTTCCTTGCCGTTGAGCCACCACATGGACGCCGAATTGGAGCCGACGGCCAGGCGAACGTTCCGCATCTCGCGCGGGCTGTTAACGACGGTAACGGCCCAGAACACGATGCCGTACGTCTGCCTGTTCTCGCCATAGGCGAAGCGAAAGAGCTTGACGTTGAAATTGGCGGAATCCAGGGCATGCCAGGCGAGTTCCTCGCCGGCAACCGTCACCTTGTCGCCGTCATGCGGAACCACGGTGAACTGATTGGCAAAGTACTCGGTAGTGAGGGCGTTCCGGACGTAGCTGTCGGTGAACACCGTGTTGCCGCGATTCGGTTTGTTAATCGGCTCGAGCAGCAGCCAGCGCTGGAGGAAACCGTCGGAGTCCGGCGCCTTGGGGGACGATGTGGCCGGCGTGAAGTAGGGCGCGATGCTGCGAGGACCATTGTCGGGCGGGGAGCCGCGCCCCCCGCCGCCGGCCGTGGCGGAAGAGACTTGAAGCGCCAATACAGCCAGGACGCCGAAGGCCGGCATCAGGATTTTGCGGTGCGTGCTCATATATTATTGCTTCAGGTTAATTGCCTTTGGCAGTCTTGTAACCCAGAATCGAAAGCATCTTGACCCCATAGCGCGTTCCCAATTCCCGATAACCCGCCGGAGTGAAATGCAAATGATCCGGACGGCAGGTGCAACTTTTTGAGGAAACGACGTAGCAGTTGGCAATGGTCTTGGGCAAGTCGTCAATGATGGCATTCATGCTCGCACAAGCGCCTTGCTGATCAGCATTCACGACTTCACCCGCGAGCAGGGGCACGTCCGCGGCCTTGAGATTCAAGTCCTTGACCAGATTGTCGTAGATGCCCTTCACTTTGTTGGGCCATTCCCTGTCGTTCGTGTTTGATTCTCCCTGGTGCAGCAGAATCCCTTTGATGACACCGTCTTTCTGGGCCAGTTTTCCCATCTCGACAAGGTATGCGTAAGGATTTCCGCCGTACGTGTTGATGATGTCTTTCATCCATGAGGCTGTGGTTGACGCATAGTCTTGATAATTGGTCTTCTCGAACAGTTCGATTTTGCAGCCGGCGACGGAAACATTGACGATGCCCACCTTGATGTTTGGAGGGAGATTGGAAACCATCGTTCTCCCAAAATAATCGGCCGGGCAAATACCTGTAGAGGGCCGGCACAACGGAGGCCCGGCTGAATACCAATTACCCTTTTTTCTGCCCAGGCTTGGAAAATCAACTGCTGCCAGGGCTTGAAAACGATCATCCACCGGCGTCTTGTCTTGTTGTTCAACTCCAGGAAAGCCCTCCATGTTTGACTGTCCAAAGCACAGGAAAATGAAAAAGTTGGTATCCTGAGAAAAGGCGCTCACACTGAACAAGAGCAATCCGACGAGTACGAGCAATCGCGGTACTATTTTCATAGTGGTTTGATTCGATGGAATTTTGAACGGCGGCGCAAGATTTTTTCTGAAAGATGTTTTATTGATATCCGTTTTCCAGTTTTGCGCCACCACTTCAACTCTCCGAGGGTCCGATGAGGTTACTTCGTCACATTCTTGCCCAGGCCAACATCAATAATCGCCTGAAACGCCGGCTTGGGTTGCAGTTGGGGGTCAAATACCAGCGGCCTCTGCCCCGAACGCCATGACCGCCGGTCGCTCATGCCCCAGAACGTCACACGAGAGATGGGTTTTGAATGCCGATTGAAGACGTCAAATAATTTGGCGTAAACCTGCGCCTGCTGCTGGAAGGCCTCGGCGGATACGGTCCCGCCACCGCCGCCGGCGGGGAAGGCGCCGCTGTTGCTTCCAGTGGCCGTCACATCCAGTTCGCTGATGCTAACCTTCAGCCCCAGGGACTCATAGTCTGTGATCGCCTTTTCCACGTCGGCGATGCTGGTGTCCAGATGCCAGTGCCCCTGGATGCCCACGCCGTTGATTGGCGCGCCGTCTTTGATGAGGCGCTTGAGCAGCAGCATTGAGCTTTCGTGTTTGCCTTTGTTTTGCACGGCACCCTCTTCAATATTGTAGTCGTTGTAATACAGTTGGGCGTCCGGGTCGGCCTCATGCGCCCACTTGAAGGCGAGCGTCAGGTAGTCCGGCCCGATCAGCCGATACCAACTGGAATTGCGCAGGTTTTCCGTCTCGCCGTTGCCGCCGTCGTTAATTGCTTCATTGACCACATCCCATCCGATGACGCGTCCTTTGTAGTGGCCGACCACGGTCGAGATATGGTTTTTGAATCGCGCCATCACCAGGTCGCGCGTCACTGGCTGGCCATCGGCCCCCGGCAGAAAAAACCAGTTTGGCGTCTGCGAGTGCCAGCAGAGGTTGTGGCCCCAGACCTTGAGGTTGTTGTCCTGGCACCATTGGACGAGCGCATCGGGGGTCGTCCAGTTGTACGTGTCCTCCGAGGGATGGATTGGCTGGGGCTTCATGCAGTTTTCCGGAGTGATGACGTTGTAGTTGGCCTTGATGTTCGCCAGCTCGACGTCCGAGTAACCCCGGAGATCGCCCGCCGCGCCAATGAGGAATTTCCCGGCGAATGCTTCCTTCAGCCCGATGGAGGGCGCGCGTACCGCCGGCCCCGAATCCGTTTGCGCTCCCGCCCCCGATCTCGTGTCGCCGTTGTTCTGACCGTATCCGGTTGTCGCCAGCATCGCCGAGGCGATCAGGCCCGATATAACGCATCTATTCATCATACGTTCCTTGGGTTATAGGGTGATTACTTCGTTGAAAACCTGACCACGGTGACGGTGTGGCCCGGGAATTCGCGGACAAATCTCGCGCTGGCGGCGATGGTGGAACTCTTCGGCGCAACCTTCATCGGTTCGCTGACGCTGTTCACGTCCGTCAGGCCGCCGGTGAGCACTTCCATCCTGGCCGCATTGCCGATTGTTGGCGCGCCTTCCAGGCTGATTTCCACCTGCTGCGGCGTCTCCACCGCGTTGATGACCTTCAGAATCACCTCGCCCGTGGTTTCATCGAGCGAGGAGGAGGCAAACATAGTCTGCGTCGGAGCGCCCGGGCCGCGAGCGCGACCGCCAAAGCCGCCCGGCCCGCCGGCGGGCGCGGCGTTCGTGGCAACCGGAGTTGGCGCAATCTGCGGCGTCAGCGAAATCGGCAGCACAACATCGCCCTTGTTGTTGTAGAACATCTTCTGCACGTAATACGAAGGCGAGCCGAAGGCCGTCATGGTGTTGTAGCCGATCAAATCCGTGGCCCATTGCTGGCCGCCGGGGCTGACGTTGACGAACAGCGGCGCATAGCAGGACATGATGACCAGATCGGCATTGCGCTCCAGGCCGGTGAGGAAGGCGGCGTCGGTCAGCGCGCAGTGGAAGGAAGGCGTGGGGTTGTTGTCGCGGGTAGCCCACTCGCCGACAAAAATCCGGGGCGCCGGCTGCCCCGCCTGATTCGTGCGCGGGCGGTTGTCATACATATGGGCGTTGTTCAACGCGCTGTTGAAGTTCATGTAATAGTGTTCGTCAATGACATCGGGCGGGTAGTTGCCGAAGTTGTTGCGGGTCGTGGAAATGATTTGCAGGTTGGGATACCTGGCCTTGATGGTGAGATAGAAGATGGGGAAGCGCTGGGCGTAGGTCGCCGGTTGGCCCCCTCTGCCGCCGGCGGGATCCTCGTTGCCGATTTCGACATAGCTCAATTTGAAGGGGGCCGGGTGACCATCCTTGGCGCGCCGCGCGCCCCATTGGGTGTTCCCATCGCCCATGACGTATTCAATTTCGTCCACCGCCTCCTGGGCGAACCGGGCGTATTCCCCGGTGTAGCTCTGCCCGTTGAGCGTATAGGCGGCGAAGACGGCCAGGACCGGTTCCATGTTCAGGTCCTCGCACCATTCCAGGTATTCCAGAAGGCCCATGCCGTCGGTCGAGCGATAGCCCCAGGGGCTCATGTGGGTAGGACGCTCCTCCAGCGGCCCAATCGTCCGAGGCCAGTCCCAACGGTTGGCATAATCATTGCCTTCGACATAGTTGCCGCCGGGGAAGCGCAGGAAAGCCGGCTTCATGTCGGCCAGCAGTTGGCTGATATCCATGCGGTCGCCGTTGAGGCGATTCTGGTAGGTCGGAGGGAACAGCGACACGAGGTTTAAGTTGACCGCGCCCTTTGCGGCGGCCGAAATGACGAAACGGCTGCTGGCCGAGGGCTCCAACTGGCCGGTTCTCAACGTGACATTGTATTTCTCCCAGGCATCGGTGAGCCTGGGCACCGTCGCGGAGGCATGGATAGTCGCGCCGTCGTTTGATTCGATGTCCACAGTCAGAGGGCCGGTGAAGCCTCCTGACCCCTTGGCGTAGAACGAAGCTTGATAGGTGGTATCGGGCCGCGTGGGAATGCCCCAGTAGCCGTCGTTGGCCACGCCGACGCGGCCTCCAGGGGCCACGGAGGCGATGTCAAGCTTGAGGCTGGTGGTCAGGGCCACCGTGTTGACCGGGTTGTTGGTGTCCAGTGAGATTTCCCCCTGTGCGCCTTCAGAATTGACCAGGGACCAATGGGGGATCGCCGGAACTGCCGGGGGCGGCGTGTTGGCGTCCGGCGGGCCGCCGCGTCCGCGACCGCCGCGGGCGCCGCGAGGAGCATTCTTGAAGATGCGGTTCTGGATCAACTCACCGTAGAGGCCGCCATCGTAGGAGTAATTGATCTCCTCGGTCATCAGGCCGTAGAACATGGGGCTGATTTTGGCGCCGGGTTTGTCAACTTGGACGACGATCTTGCCGGGGTCGGCTGCGGATGCCTCGCTGGTGAAGACCAGGCCCGCGCTCAGGGCAGCCAGCCCGAAGAGGACACGGCGAGAAACAAGACGGAAAGGAGCATTCATAGGGTGATCAATATGACGAGGGTGATTATGGCTGTGCGGAAAGCAAGTTGAAACTTGCCGAATGTCGGAATTGATGACCTTCATCGCATTCCTTTGATAGAATCGTTTGATAGCGGTCGGCGATGAGCTTTCATGACGGTTTGATGGACGAACCAGTTAGAATCTGCGGCCCTATTTCATTCTACTGTTTTCCACTTGAACTCAGCGCCGCCCTTGCGGGTCGGGCTTGGGCCGGTGGCGGTTGCGGCGACCGATCCTGGTACATTGGGCTTGGTAGCCAGATAACGGTGATTGACCAGAGACATCAGCATCGTGTCGCCCCGCATGAGGTTGACCCACTGGAACGATTCGCCGTCACCGGGCTTGGCGCCGGCCAGATCCTTGAGGACAACGCCGCTCTCACCGGCAGAAACGAACTTGCCGTTGCTGGCTTTGAGCGCCACCCGGCCCAGACCCACATCAACAACCTGGAACTTGACATTCTGCGGAACCGGGCCGTTTGTATCGCCCGCGGCGTTCACCAGAGCGCCGTTCTGCGTGTCGGCGGACAGGAAGCTGCCGTCGGCGCTGCTGGTCAGCACGATGGACTTGCCCAGGGGAATCTCACGCTCGATGCCTCGCGCACGAGGCTCCTCGGCGGTGTAGTGGTCAAAGTCGGCATAGCCGCCGGGCTGGCCTGAAGTGTTGAAGTTGAACAGTGCCGGTCGAACGCCCTGGAAGGTCGTCAACTGGAAGGTCATGGTGAACGGATTGCCCAGCGGCGTGAATTGCCTGCCGTCGGCGCTCCAACTGAAGATGGCCTGATCGGTGTCGAAGTTGCACGCCACGCGCAGCCACAGATGCTGTGGCGGCGCCGTCGGGCTGATGATGGGGGAACTGGCCCCGGCAGTGCCACCGCCTCGGCTGCCTCGGCCGCCGCCCGCGCCGGTGACCACTTGCAGCGCCACGCCGTCGTTTGACTTCACCACGCCGATCCAGGCATAAGGCGTGCTCAACAGCGCCAACCCTGCCGTGTCCCCCTCGCTCAGCCCCGCCGTGTCCAGTCCGACCGTCATGATGGATTCAGGCGCGGGCGGTCGCTGGCAGAGGCTGTTGCGGGCGTTGTAGAAATCGGTGGCGGGCAGGGAATGAAGGCGAAGCCCGCCGGGCTTTTCCGTCAGCGACCACTTCGAATCATCCTCCACATGATTCCACTGCCAAGACGCCTTGAGCTTGCCGCCGTCGAAGTCGTCGTCATGGACAAATGCCGGCTTGGGATCCTGCGTATAGCCGGTGTTGGGTTTGATCCAGGTGTTGGGCGCTTTGCGCAGATTGCCCGGCAGGCCGATCAGCGGAAAATCATGGTCCCAAGTGATCGGGACCAGAGAGACCATGCGCCCGGCGCTGCCATGGTCCGACATGATGGTACACCACCAATCGCCCGAAGGGGTGTCGCACATGCCGCCCTGGTGCAGCCACACGCCGCGGTCATTGGGGTTGGCGCGCGCAGGCGCCCCGGCGACTACGCCCAGCGATTCGCCATCCACCATGGTCGTCACGGTCCACGGCCCGTCAATCGAGTCTGCCCTGGCGATCATCTGGTTGACTGGACCGCCGGGCATGGCGGAAATGTCGTAGTACTTGCCCTTGACCTTGTAAAGGTGGTGGCCTTCACCCATCCGCTGGCCCTGTGGGACGGTGAGATGGTGTTGGACGTTGGGGACGAAGGACCTGAGATCCGGCGCCAATTCATCAATAGGATAGGGGTTCCCATTACCGGCAATGATGTAGATCTTTCCGTCGTCATCGAACAGGACCGACGGGTCGTGCCTTCCGGCCAACTGGTTCCGTTCCCATGGACCTTGAATGGACTTGGAGCGGAAGACCTGAAGGCCCGCCCCGTTCACGTTCGAGAAGATATAGAACAGGCCGTCGTGATACCGGATGCACGGCGCCCAGATGCCCCGGCCATAGATATTGCCGCCCTCCAAACGATAGGCCGGACCAAGATCCAGTTTGTCCATGCAATAGCCGGCCAGTTCCCAGTTCACCAGGTCCTTGGAATGCATGATCTGAACCGCGGGGTTCATGTGCATGGTCGTGCCGGCGAGGTAGTAGTCGCCGCCGACGCGGATAACGTCGGGATCCTCAAACTCCTCATAAAACAGGGGGTTCGAGTAAGTGCCGTTGCCATTGTCGGCAGCCCAGTGTTTTCCCGCGGCGGCGGAAGTCACGGTGTCCGCCGAGGCGGCTGCAAGGCTTGAGAGCACGCTGCCATTTAACAGCAGTGAAACCGTGGCAAGCGAAAAAACGGTTTTGTTCATGGGTTGCTCCTTACGATTGCGGCACAAACTCAATCGCGTTGTTTTCCGGGTTTTCGATGTTGCTGGTGAAAGCAATGGTGAATTTTCCGTGGTCGCGTGCTATTTCCGCGGTCGAGGCCGTGGCTCATGATTCGATTGGTTCAGTTGAAGATCTTTTGCGCGAATTGATACAGATCGGCCTTCCAAACGGGAAACTCGTGGCCGCCGGAATCCAGGTGCCAGAGGTGCGGGACGTTGTGCTCCTTAAGATAGGCGTGCGTGCGCTGGCCGATGAAGATTAACCCGTCGCGGTCGCCGTCGGAAATCCAGAGCAACTTGAGCATCTGGGTGGCTTTGGTCGGATCGGGCACGAGCTGCTCAGGCGGTTCGGTGTTCGGCGCGCAGGAGAAGCCACCGATCCAAGCGAAGGTGTCCAAATGGCCCAGGCCGAAGTTGAGCGATTGCCCGCCGCCCATGGAAAGCCCGGCCAGCGCCCGGTTCTCGCGATTGGTCAGCGTCGAGTAATTCGATTGGATGAACGGAATGAGGTCTTTGAGCAGGTCCTGCTCGAAGCGCGCAAAGGCAGGCGCCGACCCCATGCCGGTGCTGGCGCGGTCGTCGGCTTGGGCGCGGCCATTGGGCAGGACGACGATCATGGGCACGGCCTTCTTGTCCGCGATGAGATTGTCGAGAATAACTTCCGGATGGCCTTGGAGGTGCCATTCCTCTTCGTCACCGCCGATGCCGTGCAACAGGTAAAGCACGGGATACTTCTGGTCAGCCGTGTAGTCGGGCGGCAAATAGACGTTGACCTTGCGCGTGGTGCCAACGGTGGTGGATTTGTATTCCGACTTCTCGACTTTGCCGTGGGCAATGCCTTCGCGCGCCATGTCGTAACCTGCCGGCGCGGGCGGAAAAGCCGGTTTGTCGTCCGGCCCGAGCACGATGGGGCCGCCAAATCCGCCACGCCCGCCGCGGCGGCCTCCGCGCGCACCGATGGCTTCAGGATTCACCGGTGCAGGCTGCGCCGGAGCGGCTGCGGCAGGCGCGGGCGTTGCCCCACTGGTCTCGCCCGCTGTCTGCGGAATGATCTCAATCGCGTTGATCTCCGGGTTCTCGACCTGGCTCGTGAAGACAATGCGGAATTCTCCGTTGGTCACTTCCACCGGCACCGATTCGATATAGGCGCGATTCGGGCCGCCCGCCTTTACCCAAAGATCCAAGTCCTTGAACTCGCGCCCCTGCACTTTGAAGGAGAAGACGCGCTGACCGGGGCCGGTAATGCCTTCGTACGTCTCCGCAAAATAGAGTTTCGCGAGATACTTGCCGTTGGGAAGTTTGCAGGAAAACGAGTCCATGGAGTAATGCTCATTCAGAAACAGGCCCGGATCCTTGGTTCCGGCAATCGCCGTCCCTGGATCGCGATCAATTGTGGCGCCTCCTTCGAAGCCTTGCTCCGCCAACCAGACGTTGCCGCTCGAATCCGTAAACGGCGTGGACTGGCCGGCCTTGATCCGGAGCGTCTTCGCGGCAGGCGCGGGGGTTGCCGCGCTGGTCTCGACTGTTTTCTGTGCGGACGCAGGCGAAATGGGTTGGTCTTGGAACAGCAGCGGCGCAAATGTGTAGAGGCTTCGCCGCCAGGATTGCCATTCGTGAGCGGTCAGCGGGGATTCGTAATAGAGACTATTGACGCCGGCTTCTTTCAGCGCTTCCATGTCGGCCTTGCCATTACCACCCATCATCCCACGGCCTCCGGCGACCTCGCGGCTGCCATAGCTGACAAACAGGAGTTCGACCTTCTGCTTGAAGGCGGCCATGCCGGTAATCTTGGCCAAAGGATATCTTACACCCCCGAGATCAAGCATGACGCTGGAGGCTTGGGCCGCGGCGACGTGCGCCCGGACGCGGCCCTCAGAATTGACCATGGGATAGTGTTTGCCCTGCTGGTTGGATGTTGCGGGTTTCCAGTCGTCCGCCGGTTTATTGGTTTGGCCGTTGCAGAACTGGCTCGCCAACATGGCGGCAAGCGCGAGAAGTGAGGATTTTGTTTTCATAGATTATTGTTGGTCATTTGCAGAAATTCACCTGTTGCTCACTGCGCAGAAACAGCGAAAGAAACCGCTGCTGCGCCGCCGTGAAATCATCGAACCGATGGGTTGAATCTGCTGACATAGGTCAACCAGCAATATAAATCTATCTGTACTTCCTGCAAGCTGCTGGTTTTGGACACCAATGCCACTAACTTTCCTGAGAATTCAGATGTTTTTGCCTTGCTCGACACACAAGTTTATGTCCAATCTGCCCACATCGTGCGGAAGCACAAGTATTGAACCCGATTCTCTTTTATCACGAAAACTTGCCCAACCACCCGTCATGCACTCCCTTCTCTCCACCGCCCTCAAGCTGTCCGTCGCCCTAGCCGCGCTCGCCAGTCTCGGGCGAACCCCCGCCTTTGCCGCTGAGGAATCCTGCGCCTCCTGCGACAAGAAAGTGAGTTTCAACGGCGATTTCGTCCATCGTCGCGCTCCTGGCCGGGGCGGCATTGACGGCGCCCCGGCCGGCACCGAGGATTCTTATCGCGAAGGAATTTTCGGCTCCAATTTTACCGCCACCATCTCCGGCCTGCCGGACGGCAAATATACCATCATCGTCGGGATGATGGAAGCCAGCTCTGACAATACCAACACTGGCCAGCGCGTATTTAGCGTCTCCGTCGGAGATCAAGTTTTGGCAAAGGACTTGGATCTCATCGTGGCTGCGGGCGGCGCGAACAAGGTGCATTTCGTCAACGGCAACGTGGATCATCGGGACGATTCCATTGCCGGAGCGATCATCGTGAGTTTCCGGGCCACCACCGGAACAGCCAAGTTGAATACCATTGAGGTCAAAGATACCGCAACCGGCGCCTCACTGATCTCGGTTCGCGCGGCGGACCTGGTGGATCAAGCCGACTTGCTGGCAAGGCAGATTCCGCAGGTTTCCGGGCTCGTGTTGTGGCTGGACCCCTCGCTGCCCAGGGCCGTGCGGCTCAATGACCTAATCAGCCGAATGTCGCTCGCTGAGAAAGTGCGGCAGATGGGCAACAGTGCTCCCGCCATCCATCGTGCCGGGCTGGATTTGCCGGCTTACAACTATTGGAGCGAAGCACTCCACGGCGTGGCCAATGTCGGGGGGGTCACTGTCTTTCCGCAGGCCATTGCCAACGGCGCCACTTGGGACCCGGACTCGGTCAAGCTCATGGGCCACGCCATTGGCATCGAAGGCCGGGCCAGGAACAATGATAATCGGGCCCGCAACAATGGCGACAGCACCTGGTGGAACGGGCTGAACTTCTGGGCGCCCAATATCAATCTGTTCCGCGATCCACGCTGGGGCCGCGGTCAGGAAACCTACGGCGAAGACACATTTTTGACTTCCCGGATGGGGGTGGCCTTTATTCAGGGGCTGCAGGGAGACGATCCCAAGTACACTCTGGCGCTGGCCTGCGCGAAGCATTTCGCGGTCCATAGCGGTCCGGAGTCTTTGCGCCATGTTATAGACGTTCATCCGTCGGAGCGGGACCTTTACGAAAACTATCTGCCGCACTTTGAGGCTGCCGTCCGGGAGGGGCGCGTCGGAGCCGTCATGAGTGCCTATAACGCCGTGGACGGCGAGCCGGCGCCCGCCAGCACCCTTCTCTTGGTGGACAATCTCCGCAAACGTTGGGGTTTCGACGGGCAGGTGGTTTCGGATTGCGACGCCATCGGTGATGTTTGGCGCAATCATCATGCCGCCCGGACGGAGGCTGAAGCCGCAGCTCTCTCCGTGAAAGTTGGCACCGACTTGTGTTGCGGAGCGCAATATAACAGTCTGCTGGAGGCATACCGCTCCAACCTGATCACGGGGATCGAAATCGACACGGCCCTTGGGCGTGTCCTGGAATCCCGCTTTAAGCTGGGACTTTTCGATCCGACGAACATGGTCCCCTACCTCCAGATCACTCTGGCCCAGAACAACACGCCTGAGCATCGGCAACTGGCCCTGCAGCTTGCGCGGGAATCGCTGGTCCTGTTGAAGAACGATGGCGTGCTCCCGCTCAATCGCTCCAGGATCAAACAAATTGCCGTGTTCGGTCCGAACGCAAATGATCAGCGCATGCTCTACGGCAACTACAATGGCACCCCCTCTTCCGCGGTGACGATTTTGCAAGGCATTCGCTCGATTGCCGGCACCAATATTGAAGTAACTTATGCTCAGGGGTGCCCGCTGGTCGTCCAATCCGCCGCGGCCGCTGGTCGCGGTGGCCGAGGCGGCGGTTTCGGCCGGGGCGGCGCCCCGCCCGCCACTCCTGCCCGCCCGCCCGAGGAAATGCGGGCCGAGGCGCTCAGCAACGCGGTCACTGCCGACCTCCTCATCTACGTTGGCGGCATCAGTTCCCAACTTGAAGGCGAGCAAGGCAGTGCCCGCGGCGGCAATGGCGTTGAAGGCTTCAGCGGCGGCGACCGCACCCGCATTGAATTGCCTCAAGTTCAGGAAGATTTCGTTCGCGCGCTCTGCGCGACCGGGAAGCCCGTCATCATGATTAATTGCAGCGGTTCGGCCATGGCTGTTCCGTGGGAAGCCGAGCATCTGCCGGCCATTCTTCAGGCCTGGTACCCCGGTGAAGAAGGCGGCCGGGCCGTCGGCGAAGTCCTTTTCGGTGACGTGAACCCCTCAGGCCGTCTTCCGGTGACGTTCTATCAATCCACCGACGATTTGCCCGCGTTCACCAACTACTCGATGATCAACCGCACCTACCGTTACTTCACTGGCAAGCCGCTCTACGCTTTCGGTCATGGCCTCAGCTACGCCCGCTTTGAGTATTCCGCGCCGTCTCTCTCTTCCATGAGCGTCAAGTCCGGCGACACTATTACGGTCAAGTTCGATATTCACAACACGAGCAGCCGCGAGGGCGACGAAGTCGCGCAGGTTTACTTCGCCCACTTGAACTCCGCGGTACCGCAGCCTATCAAGGCCCTGTGCTCCTTCAAACGCGTCCATGTCCCTGCCGGCAAGACGACCCAGGTCTCCCTCGAAATCCCGGTGGAACGCCTGCGCTATTGGGACACGTCCAATGCTGACTATGCCGTCGAAGCTGGCAATTACCGCTTCATGATTGGCGGGGCGTCAGACGACATTCAGCGCGAAATCAACTTCAGCGTGGTGCGCTGAACACCTCGGCGCCTCTCCTCCCGCAATTGTATGAATTGGAACGTTGTTGACCGCGCGCGTGCGTTCGAACTTCTCCACCTGCTGGAACCACGCGCACTATTGAAGAGGATTCTATGCGAAAACCTTTGTTGCCCATTGTCTTTGTTGCCACCGTTTTGAGCCTCCCGGTCGCGCGGACGGGGGCGGCGGAAGTTCAGTTCGCCGGAAGCGCCACGGCCCCTTCCGAGCCTTTGGCGTTGTGGTATCGCCGTCCGGCCGCACCCAATCAATGGGTGCAGGCGCTCGCCATCGGTAACGGTCGAATCGGCGCCATGGTGTTCGGCGGGGTCAACCAGGAAAGGCTTCAGCTCAACGAGGACACGCTTTGGGGGGGTGGGCCTTATGACCCGGTGAATCCACAGGCGAAGGAGGCGCTTCCGGAGGCACGGCGATTGATTTTTGACGGCAAATACCGGGACGCGTCGAGGCTTATCAGCTCAAAAATAATGTCCGTCCCCCTTTCCCAGATGCCTTATGAACCGGCCGGGGACCTGATCCTGACATTCCCGGAGGTTGACTCAGTGGAGAATTACCGGCGGGATCTGAATCTGGACACGGCGGTGGCCGGCGTCAATTACACGGCCAACGGCGTGCAGTACTCTCGAGCCGTCTTTGCCAGCCCGGTGGATCAAGTGATCGTCGTCCGTCTCGCCGCGGATAAGAAAGGCTCCATCTCGTTCACCGCCGGTTTGCGGACGCTCCAGAAGGCCAGTCTGACCGTCGAACCCGGCCACACGCTCGCCTTGCGCGGCGTCAACGGGGATGGGGCCTCGGGCCGCATCAAAGGCGCGTTGAAGTTCGAGGTGCGGGCGCGCGTGGGGGCGGATGGTGGAAAAACCTTAGTGAGTTCCAATTCGGTCTCAGTGACGAATGCGGACTCCGCCACCGTATTGATGGCCATCGCCACCAGTTACAAAAGTTTTGACGATGTGACGGGCGATCCGGATGCCATTGTCAAGGCGCGCATTGCGGCCGCGGCCAAGAGAAAGCCCGAGGCGCTGCTCGCCCGCCACGTCCAGGAACATCAACGGCTGTTCCGGCGGGTTTCGCTGGATCTGGGCCGGACCGATGCCATGCAGTTGCCGACCGACGAGCGGATTCGCAATTTTCACAATGGGCAGGACCCCCAGTTTGCCGAGCTTTACTTTCAGTTCGGACGCTACCTGCTGATCAGTTGTTCGCGTCCGGGTGGCCAGCCCGCCAACCTGCAGGGCCTGTGGAATGACAGCATGAACCCGCCTTGGCAAAGCAAATACACGATCAACATCAACACCGAAATGAACTACTGGCCGGCGGAGACCTGCAATCTGTCCGAATGCACGGTGCCGCTGATGGCGATGGTCAAAGACCTGTCCAAGACCGGCGCCCGCACCGCGAAGGAAATGTATGGTGCCGGCGGCTGGGTTGCCCACCACAATACGGATCTTTGGCGTGCGACCGGTCCCATCGACACCCCCGAGTCGGGGATGTGGCCCACTGGTGGCGCCTGGCTGTGCCAACACTTGTGGGAGCATTATGCCTTCAGCGGCGACAAGGGATTTCTCAAGCAGATCTATCCCATGATGCGCGGCGCGGCTCAATTCTTCCTCGACACCCTCGTCGAGGAACCGACCCATCAATGGCTGGTAACCTGCCCGTCTCTCTCCCCGGAAAACCAGCATCCTTACGGTTCCGCCGTCTGCGCCGGACCAACCCTGGACTCCGAAATTCTCCGCGATTTGTTCACCCATTGCATCGAGACGTCCCACATCCTCAACACCGATGCCGGCTTCCGCGAGAAGCTGGAACTAACCCGGGCACGGCTCGCCCCCCTCCAGATCGGGAAGAATGGACAATTGCAGGAGTGGCTTGACGACTGGGATGCGCAGGCAAGAGATCAGCAACATCGGCATATTTCCCATTTGTATGCGCTTTTCCCGAGCGCCCAGATCACGCCGCGCGGCACGCCAAAACTCGCCAATGCTGCCAAAGTCACGCTCAATACCCGCGGTGATATAACCACTGGTTGGGCCATCGCTTGGCGCATCAATTGTTGGACCCGGCTGGGCGACGGCGACCGGGCCTACAGCATCATAAATCACCTCTTCGATCCAAGCCGCACTTATCCGAATCTTTTTGACGCTCATCCGCCGTTTCAGATCGACGGGAATTTCGGCGGGACGGCTGCCATCGCTGAGATGCTGCTCCAGAGTCATAACGGCGAAATCGAACTGTTGCCGGCGTTGCCCTCCGCATGGCCGGACGGCCGTGTCACGGGTTTGCAGGCGCGGGGCGGATACGAAGTGGATATGGTCTGGAAGGGAGGAAAACTGCAAAGTGCCGAAATCCGTCCGTCTGCCACTGGAAAAGCTGTGGTGCGTTATGGCAGCCGCGTGGCGCAGATTAACGTGAAACGCGGCAAACCCCTGCGCCTCAATTCGGAACTGACAGACCAAGCCGGACGGAAGTCTTGAGCCTGAACTTCGCCGTAGCGACATTACCTGCCGACATGGACTTGCAAGTCATTTTGGCACTTATTTGCACTTTGCCATTTGGAAAGTTATCCTACTCGACAATGTTCTGAATGGGGTTCAGAAGGTCGTGAGTTCAAATCTCACCGCCCCGACCATCTTTTTCATAGGTAAATCCGCATTCGCAATAACTTGCAAGCAACCCCCTCGAAAAGCCAAGTTCGAAGTTGTGGGGGGGTGTGCCATTAAAACAGGGCGTGACAGGGGGCGGATTCTGGCGGCAACCTTGGCGGAAATGGGCGGCAATAAGATGAACCTATGGAGATTGAACCTAAAAAGTCACACGCGCCCGGGCGGCGCGCGCAAATCCAGGGTGAATGGAAAGTCGCGGTTGACGGGTTCCTCCGGCGCTTGGAAACGGCCCTGTTTGTGGCCGTGCGGGAAAAAGCGCGACAAGCGCCGGCTTTCGGCTTCGTAGGCGTTGACGGGAAAGGTCGCGTAATTCCGGCCGCCCGGATGTGCCACATGATAGGTGCAGCCGCCCAGGGAACGCTCGTTCCAGGTGTCATACAGGTCGAACACCAGCGGGGTGTGGACGCCAATGTTGGGCTGAAGACATTCCGGCGGTTGCCAGGCGCGGTAGCGCACGCCGGCCACGAACTCGCCGTTGGTTCCAGTGGGATGGAGCGGCACGCGGCGGCCATTGCAGGTGATGGCAAAGCGGTCCCCTATCATGCCGCTCGCCTTGACCTGGAGGCGTTCGAGCGAACTGTCCACATACCGAACCGTCCCGCCTCCACCTGCTTCCTCGCCCAGGACGTGCCACGGTTCCAGGGCGCCGCGCAGTTCGACTTCGATGTCCCTCTGCGCGAACTGGCCGATGCGCGGAAATCGGAACTCGAAATGCGGCGCGAACCACTCCGTTTCAAACGGGTAGCCGTCCCGGCGCAGATCGGCGATGACGTCGGCGAAATCCGTTTGGCAGAAATGCGGCAGCATCCAGCGGTCGTGGAGGTCCGTTCCCCAGCGGACGAGGCGGTTGGCGCAGGGCTGCCGCCAAAACCGGGCAATCAGCCCGCGGAGCAGCAATTGCTGGGCGGCGCTCATGCGCGCCTGCGGCGGCATTTCAAAGGAGCGCATTTCCAAAAGGCCCAGCCGTCCGCCCGCGCTTTCGGGCGAAAAGAGCTTGTCAATGCTAAACTCCGCGCGGTGCGTGTTGCCGG